>Ga0164292_10000071_pt1 | contig 61996 bp, 62 predicted proteins | sample GEODES117metaG_FD_111486 | JGI IMG/M metagenome (GOLD analysis project Ga0164292, IMG submission 111486) | Eutrophic lake water microbial communities from Lake Mendota, Wisconsin, USA - GEODES117 metaG | ecosystem: Environmental > Aquatic > Freshwater > Lake | place: USA: Lake Mendota... | reverse complement strand
TGTTCTCCCGCTTCCATCCGCACTTCAGCCTCGATCCTGGCTTCGCCCTCGAAACGGCCAGCCGGGATCCGGTCGTGCTTTCGGCCTATGCCGCTGACCCCCTGCACCATCACCGGGCCACTGCCCGGCTGGCCTGTGAATTCCTGGCTGCCACCGACCGGATCCGCCGCCAGGCCCCGGAGCTGCGCACGCCGGTACTGCTGCTGCAGAGCGGTGCCGATCAGGTCACGCCCCCGGGGCCGGCCCGCCGGTTCTTCGAAACCCTGGGGAGTGCGGACAAGCGATGGCGCCTCTATCCCGAGAGTTATCACCATCTGCACGACGACCTCGATCGCGAGCTCATGCTCGCCGATCTGGTGCAATGGCTTCAGGCCCACGGGGGCTGAGCTCGCGCCACCACTGCCAGCCCTCCCGATTGATCAACAGACCGATCAGCACCAACACCAGCATCAGAGCCACCTGGTCGCCGCGGGAATCAGGCACGAGGATGTCGGCAACCAGGTGCGGCAGGTTGGTGACCGTATAGGCCACACTCAGCCAGAAGTGCAGGCGACGCCACCAGCGCCAGCGCCCCCTCCCGCTTGCGCCCGCTTCGCTGGCCGCATAGGCGATCAGCAGAATCGCAGCCAGGGGCAACAGGAAATAGACGAGCATCGCCCAGAACAGCAACGGCAACCGGGCAGGGTCGAGCTGGCTCTCGATTTCCGGTGAGATGCCGTGGAAAAGGGGCATCAACCCCAGATCCACATGAAACAGCATGGCCAACAGGTACGTGAGCCAGAGGCTGCGCAGACGCAGGGCATGGTCGATCACCTTCCGATTCTGGGCGGCTTCGATCGCGCTGGCGTGGTCAGGCGGCGGCCAGGGGAGCGGACTCCACCAGCTCAGGTGCCAGCCGCAGGCCTTGATCGCCGCTCGGCACCTCGAGCAACTCTGCGGAGCGGATGCGGGAGATCAACCGTGTGGTGGTGACGCGGGTGGTGCCGATCAGTTCGGCGATCCGATCGTGGGTGAGGCGGAAGGGCAGATCGCACCAGTTGCCGCAACGACGACCGAGGCGACGCACCAGCAGGGAGAACAGGGCATGAAGTCGTTGTTCGGCGCTGCCGAGGTGACGGATCCGCAGCAACTGCAGGGTCCATTCGTTCACCGGATCGAAGCCATGGCCGGGACGAGGTTCGGCGTCGCTGCGGAAGCAGAGGGGCGTGAGGGCTTCGATGCAGACCCCTTCACTGCAGAGCCGTTCGGTGCAGAGCTGGTCGCCGGCCTGGAGGAAGGCCAGGGTCATTCCCTCGGTTTCCTCACAGGGGCAATAGACCCGGGCGATTCCCTCGAGCACCTCCAGACAGCGGCTGCCAGGACGCAGAGCCGGGTCGATCAGCAGGGCCTGGCCGGCACGGAGACGGAGCACAGCCAGAGAAGCGGAAACCGGAGGGCGGAAGGACATCGTCGACGGGGGGCCTTATTGCGAATGACTCGCAATCTAGGCAAGCGACCGGCATTTTTGCAAGCGATTCTCAATAAACATTGGTGGCGTGGCTGGCGGTAGGCCTGATCTCGCGGGTGGGCACCTTTCGCCTTGCTGTGGTCTTAGGGCGATGCAAGGGTGGGGGACCAGCCGGATTGCCGATGAAGCTCTCGCCCGACGTGCCGTTGCCGGATGCCGAGGTTCTGCTGCAGCTGGAGAGCCAGAGCAGGAGGCAGGGCAGTGGGCTCACGCAGGCCGATCTGATCGGGGAATGGCGGTTGGTTCAGGTATGGGGAAAGGGAAAACGCGAACCCACGGCTCTCTCCTCGGCCCTGTTGCGAGGGCTGGGGGCACGGCTGGACATCGCTCCGCAAGAAGGAGAACAGGCAGCCAACGCTGGACCGCTGCGACTGAGGAATTCCGTACGGCTGGCCGGACTGACGCTTTGTTTCGAAGGCCAGGGGGAACTGCGGGGGAAACGTCCGCTGCTGACGTTCTGGTTTGAGCAGGTGGAGCTGCGCAGTGGCACTTTCACCCTGTTCCGCCGCAACCTGGCCCGCCCCCGTGCGTCTCGCCTGCCCTTCTTCGCCCTGATCGCCGCCGAACGGGGCCCGGGCAGGGAAAACTGGCTGGCGGCCCGGGGGCGGGGCGGCGGCCTGGCCCTCTGGACCCTGGGATGATCGTGCTCGGGCCCTCATCTTCGCCAACAACCCCTGCAGGGCTCACCAGAATGAGGGCAAAGATAAGGGAGGGGAAACGGCGGGATGCAGTTGGCGACGGGCGAACGCTTCTGGCTGAACGGGGCACTCTTCTTCGCCATCCTGCTGGGGCGATACGTACTGGTGGCCGGCGGGCTGCACCTGCTTCTGCAGCGCTGGTCGCCGAGCCCAGCTCCCGCTGCCGCGTGGCTGCGAATGCGGCACGACATCACCCTTGCGGTGGGATCCTCAGGGGTGTTCGCCCTGATGGCGGCCCTGCTCACCCTGCTCAGCAGCCTGGGATTCACCCGGCTCTACGGCAACCCCGATCAGTTCGGCTGGTGGTATCTGCCCCTGAGCTACGGCGCAGTGCTTCTGCTGCAGGATGCCTTTTTCTATTTCAGCCACCGGCTTTTTCACCATCCCTCGCTCTATCTGATCTGTCACCGGGGACACCACCGAACCACCCCGCCCACCCCCTGGACCTCGTTCGCCTTCGACCCGATCGAGGCCCTGATCCAGGCCCTTTTCCTGATCGTCGTGGTGATGGTCGTGCCGCTCCACCCGATCACCCTGCTGGCCGTGCTCACCACCATGAGCATCTGGGCGGCGGTGAACCATCTGGGGGCCGAACGCCTTCCCGGTTGGTTTCCCCACCACTGGCTCGGCCGCTGGATGATCGGCCCTGCCCACCATTCGATCCACCACCGCAGCCCCTGGGTGCACTACGGCCTCTACTTCACGTTCTGGGATCAGGTGTTCGGCACGGAGGATCGCTCCTATCTCGATGGTTCCTCAGCAGCTTCGAGGGCGAAATCCCAAAAGTACGCTGGAAATCGCGGCTGAAGCTGGCCAGGCTGATGTAACCACAGGCCATCGCCACCCTGGAGATGCTGGTGAGGCTGCCGGGTTGCTCCAGTTGGCGCTTCGCCCGCCAGAGCCGCTGGCGCCGCAGGTATTGCATCGGACCGCAGCCGAACCGGGCCTTGAAGGCGTACTGGAGGCTGCGGCGGGAATAGTGGGAGCGCTGTTCCAGTTCCGAGAGACTGATCGGTTGGTGGCAATGGGCGTGGATCCAGTCGACCAGCTCATCAATGGTGTCCGTTTGCCGCTGCAGCCCTTCCGCAGGCTCCGCCAACATCCAGGGAGCAAGCAGCTGCACCAGCTGGCGCAGCAGCAGGTCGTCGAGGCGCAGGCTCTGCGCAAGCGAGCCATGGCTGAGCAGCAGACCATGAATGAAGGCCATCAGCCGGTAAAGGCGTTGAAATTGCAAGTCGCCGTTGGGGATCTGATGCACCGGAAGCATCAGAGGCTGGCTTCCAAGCTCGCTCCAGCGCTGCGGATCTACCAGGGGACCAGCCATGCTGCTGGCCACCTGGCGGATCAGGCCGGGATCGAGCCGGATCGTGATCCCCCCCATCGCATCATTACTGGTGCGCCACGGCTCCGGGGGCAGATAGAGCAGGGTGCGACCTGCAAGGTTGCTGAGACTTTGCCCCGCCTGACGGAACTGGCCACTGCCCCGATAGGGAAGGATGAAACAGGCCTGATCGCCGCCATCCACCTCCCCCCACAGACCTGAGCCCCAGAGCGCCACCACGCTCAGGGGGCCCAGCTGCAGGCCGCCGCTCAAGCAGAGAAAGGGGCGGCTGGAAGAAACCGGAACGACCACGTCGCAATTGCGCACCGGTAACAGAGCGGCCAGCTGCTCGGCCAGCTGCACCGGATCCTCCTGCGATGCCGAGACCCCCGGAAGCCGCAGAAACGGCATCTCGGGATCTTTCAGGCAGCACGCGCCCCAGTGCTCAGGAATCGTGAGCATCAGGGCGCAACAGGACGTTGGCGAAGATCAGCGATGGGCGTCGGCTCTCCAAGAGGGAAAGGCAGCCTGCTGCAGCATTTTTACCGTATCTTGCGACGCGGCGGTGAGGCCCGGTTCCTGCCCGTGGCCGTGCTCGTGCAGGCAGGGGCGCGAACCTCCGGCCGCCGGCTTGGCTTCCGCAACCTGATTGCCTGCCTCGCGGCGGAAGATCGTTCGACCTTCTTTGATCGTCTCGGTCACAAGGATGTCCTTGATCGTGGTAGGAGCAACCTTGAGGGGATTGCGCTCCAGGATCACGAGATCGGCCAGCTTGCCCACCTCGAGGGTGCCCTTGCTCTTTTCCTCCTTGATCTGCCAGGCGGCGTTGGCGGTCACCGCCTTCAGGCCCAGGTAGGGCGACACTTTCTGCTCGGGGCCGATCACCACCCCCTGGGGTGTGCGGCGGTTGACCCCCGCATCCACCAGCGGCAGCACCCAGGGCTGCGGGGAGACCGGCGCATCGTGGTGGAAGGAGAAGGGAATCCCAGCCCGCTCCATGCTGATCGAGGCCATCGACTGGGCGGCCCGCTCAGGCCCCCAGAGCTTCAGCACCGCCTCCCCACCGGGGATCAGACCGGTGGTGAGGAAGCTGGGCACGGCACCCACCGCCTTCAGCCGCCGGATCTGGTCGGGCCGCAGGTAGGTGGCGTGGATGAACACGGGCCGATGGTCGGTCATGCCGTACTTCTTCACCGCCTTCTCGATCGCCCGCAGCGCCTGCTCGGCCGCCGCATCGCCGTTCATGTGCATGTTGATCTGCACGTTGCTGGTCCACAAGCGGTCGAAGGCCTGCTCCAGTACCGCATCGGGAATCTGCTGGTAAGCGCGATAGCCGGGCTCGGTGCCCGGTGGGTTGGTGGCGTAGGGCTCGCTCATCCAGGCGGTGGGGATAGAGCCATCCAGCCAGAACTTGATGCCCCCCAGCCGCACCCGGTTCACGTAGCGGCGGTCGAGATCAACGCGCAGCGCCAGCAGGCGCTCGCTGGTGTTGCCGGTGCGGCCCCCCGCCGCCAAGGCGATCTGCTCCTGGCGGTCGAAAGCGGCACCGGCCGCTGGATTGGCCAGGTCGTAGTCGCTGGCCACCTTCTGGGCGGCCGCGCCCACCGCATCGACGCTGGAATCCTTGGCGCAGATGTAGAGATCGAGCGGCAGCAGGCGCTTGTCGATGGCATTGCGCACCAGGGCGATGTCATCGCTGCCCAGACCCACACCGCATTCCTGGGCCGTGGTGTGGCCATAGCTGGCCCAGAGGCGGCTGGCACCGCTGATCACCGCGTCGGCCGTGGCGCCCTGAAAGGCGGGACGCTTCTCGCGCACCATGTTGAGGGCCGTCTCCTCGGCCTTGCCCGCCAGGCTGCGGCCATCGGCCTGGCGCTCAAACTTGCCGCCGGCCGGATCGGGGGTCTGGGCTGTCACCCCGGCCGCCCGCAGGGCCGCGGAGTTGAACGCTCCGGCATGGCCCGAGCTGTCGACCACCATCACCGGCCGCTCCGCCGACACCGCATCCAGTTCCGCCACGCTCGGATAACGCGGCAGGGCCGTGCCGGTGAAGCCGAAGCCCACGATCCATTCCCCTGGTGCCACCTTGGCGGCCTGCAGCTTCATGCGACGCACGATCTCCTCGATCGAACCGGCGCCGAACAGGTCGGCATCGATCAGGTTCTTGCCGAAGTAGAGGAAGTGGCCGTGGGCATCGATGAAGCCAGGCAGCAGGGTGCGGCCGGCCAGATTCACCTTCCTGGCGTTAAGGCCGGCGGCGCGGACCGCGCCGGCGAGCGGACCCACATAGCTGATGCGACCGCCCCGCTCCACCAGCGCCTCGGCATAGACGGGCTTCGGCCCGGCCATGGTGAGGATGTCGCCGCCGCTGTAGAGGGTGGCCGGAGCGGTGCTGGAAATGGGCGCGGCCAGCACCGGGGCTGCCACCGTGCCGATCAGGCCAAGGCCGACGGAGAGGGAAGCGAGGCCGGCCAGGGGGGTCACAGGGAAAGCCATGGTGCTTGGGAAACAGGGCGTGAATCGATGAAACCTTCAAGGAGGGCGCTCAACGGGAGCCACTCAGCGGGTGGGGAACAGCAACGTCACCACCAGCCGTCCTCCCCATCCGTGCGGACCGGCCTCCGGGCCATTGGCCCAATAGCGCACGCCAGCCCCGACGGAGAGCAACTGGTCGCCCACTTTCGTGACCTTGGAGACCAGCAGGTTGATCGGAACGGCCCACTGGTCGGCCTCCCAGTCGTAGGTGGATTCGGTATTGAGGGTGAAGGTCCAGGCGTTGGTGGTGGTGTAACTCACGAACGGCTGCACGAAGGTGGCGTTGAGGTCGGAAGCGGAGCCGTTGTTGGCCACACTCCAGAGATGGTTAGCGAGGGCCCCGAAGGTCCAGTGGCCCCGTTGCACCAGGGCGACACCGGTGGGCCCGAGGCCCCACTGCTGAATGCCGCTGAGCTGGGCGGTGGCCGTGGGCACCAGAGCCACCGGACCCACCCCCCAGATCACACCCCTGGGCCCCGGTTTTGCCGGCGAGAGGAAGAGGCTCTGCAGGGTGTCGCCGAAATTGATCTGGCCGGTTTCGGGCCCCGCAGCGCCCTGGTAATTGACTACCGGCAGGATAGTGCGGGAGATGAGGTTCCAGTCGCCATTCAGCTTGAACGGCACCACCGGCTGGATGTTGAGGTTGAGGCGTTGAACGTCCTCCGCCACGCCGATGCGCTCATCAACGTTGAACTGGAACGGCACACTGATAAGCGAGGCGACAGGGTTGGCCAGCTGCTTAGCCAGACTGGCCTCCTCACTGCGCAGCTCCTGCGGCGTTTCCGGCTCCTGGCTGACCTCGGTGGGCGGCTCGCTTAAGGGCTCGCTCAGAGGCTCGGTGGGCAGTTCGGCGGCAGCACTGCGGCCCGGTGGCAACAGCAGCAGGGCCAGCCCCAGAGCCAGACCCCCATGCACCCCCATGTGAAGCCAGCGACAAATCGCGGGATTTCGAGTCAGGGGGAGGAAAGGGATCCTGGTCACGGGAGGCTCAGGGATTGGGCCGAAAGTTAGGGCTGCTTCGGCGAAGTTGCCGCGGTTTTGCGCTATCTGCGCATGTTGATTACTGCATCCTGATGGCAGATCTGCGGCGCACTGGCGATCATCCAGCCAGCTTTCCGCCCTTGCCCGCGTGCTGAACCAGGCGACCGGTGATTCCCGCCCTTATTCCCGCCCATTGCTGCTCTCGCTGCTGGTGATCGGCGGCAGCGCCCTTCTGCCTCTGTCGCCCGCCCGGGCCGAGGCCCGATCTGCCGACGGGGCTGAAACGCGCCTGGACCGCCCAGGCTGCCGGACCGCCCTGGGCATCTCCTCCAACGCACCGGCGCCCCAACTGCTGCGGGCCGATCCAACCCTGGCGGCCAGGCTGGCCAGCACCCCCGCCTGCCTTGCGCCGCCTGGCATCTCGGAAAGGCTGCAACAGCTGGAGCAGGAGCTGGAGGCATCCCGCCAGCGCATCGCTGCGGAAACCGCCCGGCAGGACGGCCTCGCCCGCGACCTGGCTCAACTGCGCTCCGAGCTGAAGGGAGAACCCATCGCCCCAGCGGTGGCGGCTTCCACGGCTGCCGACAAGGCACAGCCAGCCCCTGACCCGATCCACTACACACCGGGTAAAGGCTTCACCCTCCAGGCCAATGGGGCCACCCTGCGGCTGATGGCCGAGGCGAAGCTGCTGGGCTTCTCCAGCAGCCGCTACGTGTTCAACCCGGGCCAGCCCCTGGTGGTGAGCCCCAAGGATCCCGACGCCTCTTACGACCTCTCGGCCCAGCAGAGCACCGTGACCGCGGCGTTCCAGGGACCGAAGTGGGGCAACTGGACCCCAGGCGCCTTCGCTTTGTTCACCCTGCAGGACAACCTGCTGGCCGAGGGCTACAGCTTCACGCCGGTGGTGTTCTACGGCGAGATCGCCGATGGCCACTGGCGCATCGCCGCCGGCCAGAACTTCGATGTGTTCGCCCCGCGCGATCCCGACAACGTCACCACCGGCAAGCTGGCCAGCTCTGGCAACCCCGGCGCCTACCGGCCCCAGTTCCGAGTTGAGCGCAGCCTGGGCCAGGGGCCCGATTTCGGGGGCCTGCTGCAGCTGGCGGTGTCCTCGCCGATCACCACCGCCCTGCCCAGCAACCTCGATCTGGCCAACCTCCAGACCGAAGACATCGTGGAGGACAACGGCTGGCCCAACCTGGAAGCCCGCCTCAACTTCGGCTTCGGCGCCGTCAGCGAGCGGGCCGGGGGCCGGCGGCTGCGGCCGCTGGAGCTGGGGGTGTCCGGCGTGATCGGCCAGCTGCGGGTGCTCGACAACATCCGCCCCACCGATCCAATCACCCTGGCGGCCGACCGCTCGACCGTGGACGTGTGGGGCGCCGCCCTCGACGGCCAGCTCGCCTTGGGTCGCCGTTTCGGCATCAACGGCGAGCTCTACACCGGCCAAGGCCTGGGTGAATACATGGCGGGCATCTTCCAGAGCTACAACCGCAGCAGCAACCAGGCCGTGCCCACCGCGGGCGGCTGGGGCCAGTTCTATGTGTATCTGGCCGACAACCTGCGCCTCAATCTCGGCTACGGCATCGACCACGCCCAGGATTCCGGCACCTTCGGCCTGCAGGTGAACAGCACGGCCTTCGCCAACGTGATCTGGGACGTGAACCCCTGGCTGCAGCTGGGCCTGGAGGGCAACTACAAGCTCAGCACCTACGACGCCTTCGGCGACAAGGACGCCTGGGTGGTGATCTCCGAGGTGATGTTCCGGTTGTGAGGGCGCTCGTCGGATCTCACCGCCGCAGCAGCCAGAGCACCAGGCTGAGGCCGGCCGAAACCAGCAGGCCGCTGGTGAAGGGGAAGTAGATCTGCAGGCCCGGGCGCTGAATACTGATGTCGCCCGGCAGCCGTCCAAGGCCGCTGCTGCTGATCAGCGGCCAGAGCAGGCCTGCCACCAGCAGGGCGGCACCGATCGAGATCAGCAGACGTTGCATGGTCATGGGGAATGGTTGTTGGTGTTTAGGGGTTGGATTGGGGGATGGATCAATGCCCGTGAATCCGCTGCTCGGCCAGCTCCGGAGTGGCGGCCACGCGGCTGGCCGCCTGGGCTGAGGCGGCATCGATCCGGTCCACCCCCAGCCGGAAGATCGGCCGCCCTTCCTTGATCGTTTCCACCACCTTGATCGTGCTGATGGTGGTGGGATCCACCTTGAGTGGATCGCGCTCCAGGATCACCAGGTCGGCGAGCTTGCCGGGCTCGAGCGTGCCCTTGCTCTTCTCCTCGAAGTACTGATAGGCCGCCCAGGCGGTCATCGCCTTCAGGGCCACATAGGGAGAGATCCGCTCCGCAGGCCCGAGCACGAAGCCGCTGCGGGTGGTGCGCACCACAGCCGTCTGGGCCAGGCGCAGCATGTCGGGGGGCACCACCGGCGCGTCGTTGTGGTTGGTGAAGATCACGTCCTGGCGATTGGCATAGCCCGCGGGACTGATCCCCGCCGCCCGCTGCTCGCCGAAGCTCTGGCGATGCCAGTCGCCCCAGAAAAAAGTGTGGGCGGTGAAGAAGCTCGGCACGATGCCCAGCTCCTTGATGCGGTCCACCTGGTCATGGCGCGCCAGCTGGGCGTGGATCGCCACCGGTCGCAGGTCCTTTGGGCCATAGGTGGCGCGGGCCTGCTGCACCGCCACCAGAAACTGGTCGAGGGCGGCATCGCCATTGGTGTGGGTGATGATCTGGATGTTGTTGCGATAGCCGAAGGCCACCCAATCGCTCACCTCCTGCTGGTTCATCACCGCGTAGGCGCGGTAATCGGCCTTCTGGCCCGGAGGGGGTGAGTTGTAGGGCTCGCTCATGTAGGCGGTCTTGCCCTGGGGTGAGCCGTCGCCGGTGAGCTTGATGCCGCCGATCTTGAGGTGGTTCTCATAGAGGCCCACCTTCAGCCGCGCCACCGTGCCGGCGCCATCGCCTGGGGGCGCCACCGCCGCCGCGGCGCCACTGGCGAATTCCCTGCCGGCATTCGACACCATCGAGCTGATCGGTGCGGGGGGCGCCGCCGCGCCGGGGGCCCGCGGGTCGCTGCCGGGGGTGACGATCTGCACGCCCCTGGCCCGCTGATCGAGGCTGGCAAGGTCGCCCAGCACCCGGAAGAAGGGATAGCTCACCACATCGAGGATCAGCCGCCCCTGGCGGCCGGCCTCCCGCAGCAGGGCCACATTGCCGGGATTGCTGAGGCCGTCCTGGGCGGTGGTGATCCCATAGCTGGCCCACCATTTCTGCACCGCATCGAAGCGGCGCAGCTTCTCCGCCAGGTCGGGCTGGGGGATCAGGGCCATGAAGGGCAGACCGGCCGTTTCCTCGAGCACCCCATTGGGCTCGCCGGTGGCGGGATCCCGCTGGATGTGCCCCCCCGCCGGATCGGGTGTGGCCTTGCCGATCTTGACCAGGGCCAGGGCCGGGCTGTTGGCCACCACCAGGTGGCCGGAGGCGTGCAACAACAGGATCGGCACCGTGGAGCTCACGGCATCGAGGTCGGCGCGGGTGGGGTGGCGCTTCTCCTCCAACAGGCTGTCGTCGTAACCCACGAAAAACTGCAGCTGGCCGGCCGGGGCCGGGTGGCTGGCCAGCCAGGCGCGCACCGTGGCCTGGATGTCAGCGATGCGGCGGGTGCTGCCCACCGGCGGCGGGCTGAGGTCGGGGCGGCCCCAGGTGGGCACGTAATCAGGCAGGTGGCCGTGGGCATCGATGAAGCCGGGCAGAAGGGCACGCCCTGCCAGGTCCACCCGACGCGCGCCGCCGCCGGCAGCACGGAGGGCGCCGGCGAGCGGGCCGACATAGAGGATGCGACCTCCCCTTTCCACCAGCGCTTCGGCGTAGCGCGGCTGCGGCCCCACCATGGTGAGAATCGCCCCACCGCTATAGAGCGTGACTGCCGGACGACGCGGAGACTCGGCAGCAGCGGCCTGCAGCGGAGAGGCAAGCGAGGGCAGCAGATAACCGGCGACCAGGAACCAGGCGGAAAAGCACCGAAGGGGAGCCATGGCAACCGCGGAAAACCTTCTGCCGGAATCCTGGCAAGCAGGCAACGGCGCAACCACTCCCTTTTTCTTTCCCCCGTTTGTTTTACCGAAATTGCTCAGGCACCGCCGCCTACCCCTTCTCCTGCCAGCTGCGGGCGGCCTCGGCGTCGGCCGATTCCAGCCGCTGTCGCCCCTCACTGAGATGGGTGGAACCCGCCAGATAGAACGCAGCCGCCACGCTGAGAGTGAGGGTGCCCGGCAGGGGATGGACGGTGAGCAGCACCAGACCCAGCGGGATCAACACCAGCGAGAGACACCCGGGCGTACCGCGGCTGGGGCGGACAGGGGCGCCCAGCATCTGCCTCACCCGTTCCCGATGGAGAAGCCAGGCCCTTTGATCGGCCTGGCTTTCGGCGAGCCGCACCAACTCCCGATGGCGCAGGGTCGGTTGCGTGGCATCCAGTTGGCTGGGGCCCTGGTCCATGGAGGGAGAGGAACGAACCCATCATGGCCGGGCCCTGCCAGAGCCTGATCAATCGCGCAGGTGACGGGTCCAGGAGGCAGGGGAGAAGTGGTGGCCCACCTCCTCAGCGATCAACACCACAGCCGCCGGACCATCGGCCGCCTCCACCCTGGCCTTGAGGGCCGGATCGGCGCTGAACTTGGCCACGAAAGCATTGAGCTGGGACTTGGACATGGAACGGGGGGCCGAAGACCACTCCATCGCTAGCCAGGATTTCGACCAGGCGGCAGCGATGGCAGAGGAGGGCACCGATCAATCTGTGCCGATCAACCGGCCGTCCATCAAGGAGGTATGCTTAACAAGGTTCAAAGATTTCTCTCCAGCAAGCTGGCAACTTTCTTCAGGGCTTTCAGCGGATCGGGTTCATAGTTTCTTTTTCAGGTTCATGACGATTTACGTGGGCAACCTCTCCTTCGATGCCGAAGCCGAGGATGTCGAGCAACTGTTTGCCGAATACGGCAAGGTGAGCAAGTGCAGCCTTCCTCTCGATCGCGACACCGGCCGCAAGCGTGGTTTCGCCTTCGTGGAAATGGCCAGCGATGCCGAGGAAACCAAGGCCATCGATGATCTCCAGAATGTGGAGTGGATGGGTCGTGCCATTCGGGTCAACAAGGCCGAGCCCCGCACTGGTGGCGGCGGCGGTGGTGGCGGCGGCGGTGGCCGCGGTGGCTACGGCAACGGCAGCTTCGGTGGTGGCGGTGGCTACAACGGCGGCGGCTACGGCAACCGCAACCGCTACTGATCCTCAGTCTCCTTGACCATCCAAGCCCCTGCACTGCAGGGGCTTTTTTGATGGATCCGAAGACACTCTGCTGTTCATGGCACCCGCGGTGGGCCAAGGCCAGAGTGAGTTCATGAAACCAGCCACCTATCGGGTCCGCCCCTCCGAACTCCGGGAGCAAACTGTTCCCGACGAGGTGCTCGGTCCGCGCTTCAACTCCCTGGCTGATGCCGACCGTTACGCCAGAGAGCTGGTGCTTTGCCTGCACCGGGCCGTAATCGTGGAAAAGCTGGCACCGGGCGGGTGCTGGCTTCAGCTCTCAAGCCTCAGCTGAGATGCGGAGCTTCTCCTGCTCAAACTCGCGCCGAAACAACCAGAAGAGATATTCAGGCGATTTATAATTTTTAGGGAGACTGTTATGAAGAATGGCCAGCCTATCCCAGCAGACAGTTCGTTCGATCTGCTTTTGGGTGCAACCCTCCCTGAGCAACAGACGCATGGCCTTGCAATACATCGGATATTTTGCCTCAAGCTGACCAATGGTGAGACTTGGAGGAGGACTGCCAGTCATCATGAGATTTTCTCAGGGTATTTGCTAAATCACGAATCCGATGAACCAATAATCTGCAGCTGAATAGCTGCTGATTAGCTGCTGATTAATTGCCAATCAGTGGCTGACCTGACAACGAAGAGCCGGCTCGATTGATGCTCTGCCTGTTAAAGCGGCCTTAATCTCCTCCTGCCTTTGCTGAAGATCCTATAGCCCCGCCGGTCAGGCAGCGGCTTGCTCTGCAATGGAGCAGAGCATGGAAGTGTCGGGATCCCAGAGGATGTAATCAAAACAGCCAGGGATGTCGCCCAACCGGAGGGTGGTGACAGCACCCAGCTTGTCGCGATTGCTTTGCTGGCAAGCCCTGAGCCGATAGTTGGGAATCGAAGCGCACAGATGATGGATGGCATGGCATCCGATATCAGCGGAAAACCAGTTGAGGAGGGGCGGCAGCTCAAGATCGCTCGTGCCTTCCAGCGCGCCGGCCATAGCGCTCCAGCCCTCGGTGCGGTGGGCATAGGAGCCATGAAAATTGTGCTGCACAAAGAAAATGCAGATGAAGATGGCGGCACCGAACGTCATCACCGGGGCGTACAGCAACCAGAAGGGGCCGGCTCCCACCAGGGCGGCAGCAGCCACCCAGAGGCCCACGACCGCCAGGTTGTTGAACAGAAGATCGACGAACTGATCGGGACTGTGCCAATGGCGGCTTTTATGGGCCGCCAGGAAGGTGCGCCAACGCCTGGTTCCCTGGGAAGGGGCCGGAGCCCGCAGCTCCCGGATCGCTTCTGCACCAAGATCGGCCAGTCCGAGCAGGAGGGCCAGCCTCGGCTTCACCACCAGATAGAAGAAGCCTCCCGGAAACAGCATCAGCGGGTGGCGCAACCAGCGGTACATCCGCTGCTGGGGGGGCGTCAGCCTGGCGTAGGCCTCGGTGCTGATCAGGGCCGCAGGCCCCTGGTATTTCTCCCAGTCGCCATTGTGGCGGTGATGGAAATCGTGTCCCCGTGACCAGGGAAGCTGGGGGATCGCACAGATCATTCCCAGCAGGAAACCCGCCCAGCGATTCGCCTGGCGCGTACGGAACAACGAATAGTGCCCGCAATCGTGCATCAGCGAGAAGCAACGCGCCAGAAACAGCACCAGAAGGGGCAGCACCGCCAGCAGCAGCCAGGGGGCGTGGACGCGGGACCAGAAGGCCAGAGCCCACAGGGCTCCGTAGGGGAGGAGGGTATTGGCCAGCTGCCAGAGGGCAACAGGATCGGAGCTGGTGAGGAAGGGCCTGAGGTTGAAATCCGAGCGGGAGAGGTCGTCGGGATGGAGGGCAGGCTCAGGAACCGCGCTCAACGGGGGGTACACCGGTGCGCGTTGGGCCAATGCGACGACCAATACGAAGTTTGCAGAACTTAGCCCGCCACTCCCTCTGGCGGGGGAGTAGGAGCCTCTTCTCGCCGGCGGTAGAACCAGCGCTTGGCCAGTTCGGCACTGGCCACATAGGCGCAGAGAATAAGCGCCAGCAGAAGCAGGAACAGGGGGGAAAGCGGAACGAAGCCGAACAGCCGGCCGAGGGGAGTGGACGGCAGCAGCAGGGTGAGGGCCACCACGGCCCCGGTGGCGACGATCAGCCATCCGGAGGGGCGGCTGGCCAGCAGAGGACCACGGGTGCGGATCACCAGCACGATGGAAGCGGCAGAGATCACCGACTCGGTGAACCAGCCGGTGCGGAACTGGCTGGGGTCCGCATGCAGCACCCACAGCAGCACCGCAAACGTGAGGTAGTCGTAAAAGGAACTCACCAGACCGAAGGTGACCATGAAGCGCTGGATGAAGGGCAGACTCCAGCGGTGGGGGCGATCCAGCCAGTCCCGATCCACCCGATCGCCGGCAATGGTCATCTCCGGAAGATCCGTGAGCAGGTTGGTGAGCAGGATCTGCTTCGGCAGCAGGGGCAGGAAAGGGAGCAGCAGCGAGGCACCGGCCATGCTGAACATGTTTCCGAAATTGGCACTGGTGGCCATGAACACGTACTTGAGCGTGTTGGCGAAGGTGCGCCGCCCCTCGCGGATGCCGGCCTGAAGCACGCCCAGATCGGACTGGAGCAGCACGATGTCGGCGGCTTCTCGGGCCACATCCACCGCCCCCTGCACCGAGAGGCTCACATCAGCCGCATGCATGGCTGGCGTGTCGTTGATGCCATCACCGATGTACCCCACCACATGGCCACCGCGGCGCAGGGCCCTGACCAACCGCTCCTTCTGCCGCGGTTCAATCTCCGCGAACACGTCGGTGGATTCCGCCCTCACCGGCAGGCCGAGATCATCGATGCGGTCGAGCTCGGCACCGGTGACCACCCGCGGCTGGGGCAGCCCGGCCTCCCGGGCGATCCGCTCGGCCACCAGGGCGTTGTCGCCGGTGATGATCTTCAGCTGCACCCCCATCCGCTTCAGGTCGGCCACGGTGCGGGCCGCATCCCTGCGCAGGGGGTCGCTGAGGGCCAGCAGTCCGAGGAAGGTCATCCCCGCTTCGTCGTCCCTGGTCACCGCCCGCGGCACCTCCGGTCCGGTGGCCTCCCAGGGGCGGATCGCCACGCCCAGCACCCGATCACCCTCGCCGCTCCAGCTGGCATAAAGGCTGCGGATCCGGGCCTGCACCGTCTCCAGCGGCACGGTGGAGCCATCTTCGAGCTCCGCCTCGGTGCACACTTCGAGCACCTTGCTGAGGGCTCCCTTGGTGATCAGCACCGGCGCGCCATCGCAACGGGCAAGGATGCTCTGGCGTTTGCGCAGGAAATCAAAAGGCAGTTCATCCAGCTTGGTCCAGTGCTGCAGCTCGCCAACCACGGCCGACTCCGCCCCAGAGCGGCGGATGCCGTCATCGACGGCATTGGGAAAGCCGGTCTCGAAGCTGGCGTTGATCAACGCCTGCAGCATCACCCGTTCGCTGGATCGCCCCTCCACGCCACAACAGCGACGAACCCTTGGAGCGCCCTCGGTGAGGGTGCCTGTCTTGTCGGAGCAGAGGATCGACATGCTGCCGAAGTTCTCGATCGCAGCCAGACGTTTGACGATCACCTGCTGGGCAGCCATGCGCCGGGCACCGCGGGCGAGATTCACGCTGATGATCGCGGGCAGCAACTGGGGGGTCAGCCCCACCCCCAGGGCCAGGGAAAACAGGAAGGAATCGACGATCGGGCGATGCAGGTAGACATTGATGGCAAAGATGGCGAAGACGAGCACCAGCGTCAGCTCCAGCAGGAGCATGCCGAACTGCCGCACCCCGCTCTCGAATTCCGTGGGTGCGGCGCGGCTGCGCAGGCGTTTGGCGATCTCGCCGAAGGCGGTGGCGGCTCCGGTATGGACCACCATCGCCCTGCCCGTGCCGCTCACCACATGGGTGCCCAGAAAGAGCACGTTGGAGCGCTGGCTGAGGGGTGCCTGCGCCGCCACGGCAATCGCGTGCTTGCTCACCGGAAAACTCTCGCCGGTGAGGGCCGCCTCATCGAGGCTCAGATCCCTTTCCTCCAGTACCCGGCAATCGGCGGGAATACCGGCGCCGGCGGCGAGCACGAGCACATCGCCGGGCACCAGCCGATCTCTGGCGATGGGCTGCTCCACCCCATCACGCCACACCATGGCGGTGATCTCCACACAGCGCAGCAGCTGCTGAACCGCATGGGCGGCACCGTTCTCCTGCCAGAAACCGAGCAGCCCGCTGATCAGCACGATCGCCAGGATGATCAGGCCATCGGTGGGGGAATCGAGCACGAACGACAGCAGGGCCGCCGCCGTGAGAATCAGGATGATCGGACTGGTGAACTGACGCAGCAGCACCAGGGCGGTGCCGCTGCGGGTTCCGTGGCGCAATCGGTTGGGACCATGCCGCTGCAGCCGCCGCATCGCCTCCCCGGTATGGAGTCCTTCCGGCCCTGCCTCCAGTTGCTGAAACAGATCGGGCAGCGGCAGGCTCCAGAACGGCTCGGCAGCAGCGGCCGGCGGAGTCATGGCAGCCGGGGCGTGAGGATCAGACGCAAGACCGCCGTACCGAAGCGCCTTGGCAAGGCCGCGATCTCCGCCTGCACCGCAGAGCTGCTGCTGTCACGCGCTTGGAGAGTGAGCGGGCAAGGGGTGGGCTGGGCAGGCTGATCGCCCAGATGCAGGGCCACCTGCTTGAGCCGTTGCTCCTGCTCCGGCGGCAGGAACATCTCGAAGGGCATGCCGGGGATCATCCGGGATTCGTAGCCCACCAGCTCGGCAAACCGCTGGTTGGCCATCACCACCCGGAAGCCGTCGTCGAGCACCACCACAGCAACGAGATCGGTGTGGAACACCGACTCGAAGATCGCCGAAAGGTCCTTGGCATGCTCCTCCAGCTCGTGCTGGGCGGTGGCATCCGCGAAGGTACCCACCACAAACGACTCCTCACCCTCCTCACGGCACTCCGTACGGCAGGCCGTTTCCTGGAGCCAGATCCTGCGGCGGTCGCGGGTGGTGAAGCGATAGCGCAGCGACCACCCCCCCACCGACTCGCTCCGGGCCCTGGCGACGGCATCCCGATCGAGCGGATCGATCGCCTCCTCCAGAAGACTGGGCCTGGCCAGCAATTCCGCCGGGGTCCAACCGGTGAGGGAATGGACACGCCTGCTCACATAAAGCAAGCGGTCCATGGCCCCATCCCATTTCCACACCGCCTGCTCCAGCGAATCGGTGAGCCGGGTGAAGTCGGTGAGCGAAGCTTCGGCAGCGCGGCGCAGGGCCACCAGTTCGGAGACATCGGTGAGGGTCACGATGGCGCCGATGCGCTGGCCATCGCGCATCTGGTAGGGGAGCACCTGGGTGAGGTAGGCGATGTCCTCACTGCTGGCCTCCAGGGTGCGGCGCGGTTCCCCGGAAAGCACCGCCAGCAGGGCCTGCCGCAACCCCGGCAGAGGCACGGTGGTGGGCACGGAAAGCAGCGACTGGCCGATGTCCGCCTCCACCAGGGCGAAGACACGCACCGCCAGGGGGGTGAACCGGGTCACCTTCAGGTCGCGGTCGACGATCACCATCCCCTGGCTGAGGGAAGCCTGGATGTTCTCGAGATCGTTGTTGAGCAACAACAGCTCCTCGCTGCGGGCGCGGAGCTGCTGGTTGAGGGTGCCGAGCTCCTCATTGGTGGCCTGCAGTTCTTCATTGGATGCCTCCAGTTCCTCGTTGGAGGACTGCAACTCCTCGGAAGAGGCCTGCAGTTCCTCCGAGGAGGCCTCCAGCTCCTCGTTGGCCTGCTCCAGTTCCGCCAGAGAAGAACGCAGGGAGTTCTGACTGGTGATTAGCTCCCGCTCCAGCCGTTCGATTTCACGATCAAAGGCTGGATCCCGGGGGGGCATCCGGATCACCTCATCGCTGGGAGCGTCGGGCTCCACCGCCGGCACGAAGGAAAGCAGGGTGAACAGCCGCTGGTTCAACGGCAGCGGTCGGACCTCCAGCCGAAACGGAGTGGCGACACCCTCCAGGGAGAGGGTCTGACTGAGCACCGGCGCCCCATCGGGCCTCACCATCAGAAACAGCGCACGGGCCTCGGGCTGCAGCTCAGGCCGCAGAAAGGCACCGGCCGCCGCCGTGATCCTGCCCTCCGGCAGCCGGCAGTAGGCCGTCACATCGCCGATCACCTCAACCAGGTCGTGGTGTTCATCGAGCACCAGGCTCGGGCGGCAGAGACTGCGCAATACGGCCGCCAGCAGGGCCACATGCTGCTCGGGAACCGATTCCCGCGCTCCCCCTCCCCGCGATGGCGGCTGCGGGAGCGGCGGGTTGCGAGCCAGCGACAGGGCCATCGACGGCAGGAAGCGGGGTCGCTCGTTGCTGGTGCGGCGATAAATCCGGTGCTCAGCATCGAGCAGGGTGAATCCAGGGGCGCGGTTACCCAGCGACTCCGACTCCCCGAGAAAGAGCAGGCCGCCGGGGGCCAGGCCGAAATGGAACAGACTCAACACCCTCTCCTGCAGAGGCGGGTTGAAATAGATCAGCGTGTTGCGGCAGGAGATCAGATCCAGCCGCGGAAACGGCGGATCCTCGAGCATGTTGTGACGGGCGAACAGCACGCAGCTGCGCAGGTTGTCCGGGATCACCAGTTCCGTGGAATCCGGCGGCAGGAAGTGGCGGCGAAGCTCCTCAGGGATCGCCTTGGCTGCCGAAGCCGGATACACCGCCTCGCGGGCATGGGCCAGGCTCTGCTCGTCGAGATCGGTGCCGAAGATCTTCAACCGGGCGCTGATGTCGGCCGGATAGCCCAGCAGGCTGCTCACCAGCATCGCCAGGGAGTAGACCTCCTCGCCGGTGGCACAACCCGGCACCCAGATTCGCAAGGGCTGCTCCTCGGGTCGCTGCTCTAGGTCGCTCCTGATCCACTCGCCCAGGGCGGCAAAGGCGCAGGGATCACGGAAGAACGAGGTGACCGTCACCAGCAGGTTCTGCAGCAGCGCCTGCGCTTCCCTCTGATCGGCCGCCAACAAGGGCAGGTAGTCCTCGAAATTGCTCACCTGGCGGATCGCCATCCGGCGCTGCACCTGGCGCCGCACAGTGGTTTCTTTGTATTGGGAGAAGTCGAGACCGGTGGATTGGCGTAGCTGGGTGGTGACAGAGCTCAGCAGGGCCGGTTCCGAATCGGGCACGGTGCTGTTGATCCAGTCCTGCCCCGTACTGCTGAGCGAGCGCAGACGTTCGCCGATGGCGGGCGCATCGAGCACCAGGTCGGCCCCGCCCAGGGTGATCGCGGCGCGGGGCATCGCATCGAAACGGGCATTTTCCGGGGACTGGGCGATGGTGAGGCCTCCTGCAGCCCTCACCGCCCGCATGCCTCGGGCCCCATCGGAGCCGGTGCCGGAAAGAACCACGGCCACCCCCCGTTGCTGCCAGTGGTCGGCGATGGAGTCGAACAGCAGGTCGATCCCGGGGCTCGGACCGAACCGGGGCACCGGCTCCATCAACCGCAGCCGCTGGCCGTCCACGGCAATGTCGTGGTTGGGAGGGGCCACAGCGATCACACCGGGCTGGAGCAGCTCCCCATCTACCGCTGGCACCACTGGCAGCGATGTGGCCCGGGCGAGCAACTCCACGATCTGGCTGCGGTGATCCGGAGACAGGTGCTGGGCCACCACATAGGAGACCCCGGCCGCGCCGCCCAACTGGCCCACCAACTCCTGCAGGGCGACCAGCCCACCGGCGGAGGCCCCGATGCCCACAAGATGGTCGATCGGCCTTGGCGCCGGCTGAGAGCTGACGTTGGGCGATGGGGATCCAACCATGGGCCTCCGGGGATGCCTGCAGAAAGGCTAGTCAGGCAGATCCAGGCCGCTGAGAAGTGCCGACCGCCGAAAACTGCCGCCTGCTGCAAACGGCATCCACCAATACCCGCGCACAGCCAGGTCCCTCAAGTATGCGGCGAGGGTAGCAATCTGGCGCAGGAATAGCGCCTAGATGCAACGCGGCCGGGTAGCCCACTTCATAAGCTGGATCCAGGCGTAATGCAGGGATGGAGGCAGATGACTTCTCTGAACACAACCAACGCTTCGGCCCATGCATCTGCAAAGAGCAAACTCTTTGCCCAGCACCCTGAAGCCGCCACCCTTACGAACCCACTTCTGACCCACCTGAGGCTGATCGACAAACTCAGTCAAAGCCTGCGACTACTGCAGAAAGCCTTTCCGCTCACCCATCTTCAGCCCATAGGATTGGGACAAGCATGGTGGCATTACGGCGCCCATCTAAGCCTCGGCAGCCTGCAAGCCCATGCTGGAATTTCGCCTCCCGCCAGAGGAACACTTGATTCCAAACATGATCTCATTTTGTTGCTTTGCTATGGCGGCACTCAGGTTATAGAGAACGGTTCAGATAGCTGGACTTGCCGTAAAGATAGCTGCCTGCTTTTGCCGGCCGCCAGTTTTGTCTGCACCACCAGCCTCTCCAGTGGTCTGGGCATGAGGATTGAACCAGAGCGGTTGCTGCACACCGCCATGGCCATGGGTGGCTGGAGAGAGTTGCCCCATCACCGGCAAAGGATGCTTGAGCGGGTACACAGCTGGCCGATGATCAGCGCAGCGGAGCCCCCCACGCTGATGTGGGCCCTGCGGGAGGTGATGGAGCTGGTCAACAAGCTGGCACAGCTCGGCCAACCCCTGCTGGATCGCCTGCAACTGGACGATCAGGTGTATCGCCTGGTGGCCTTGATGCTGCTCCCCGAACTGCTGGAGGCAGCGCCCCTGGAGCGACTGCAGCATCGGGAACGGCAGGGCCGGGATAGCTTTGATGAATTGATCGACTACATCCGCGCCAATCTCTCCCAGCCCCTCAACCTCACCGAGCTGGAGCAACGGAGCCATTATTCACGCCGAGCCCTGCAATATGCCTTCCGGGAGCGCCTGGGCTGCACGGCCTCCCAGTGGATCCGCCTGCAACGGCTGGATCTGGCTCAGCAGCGTCTACAGAACCCCTTGCCCGAAGACTCGGTGGCCAGCATTGCCATATTGTGCGGGTATCGCTCGATGAGTTTGTTCAGCGTGGATTTTCAGCAGCGATTCCACGTGAAGCCATCCCAGCTGCTGCGAGAGGCCCGTTCTGCCATGCCGATGGAGGCGGCCACTGCAGCGCTCAAGGAATCAGAAGAAGCAACTAAGACCTGATACTTCAGGAGGGAAGATTGGTCAGCGCCGATTCCAGAAGGAAGGCCGCCAGATTGGAAACGGAGCGCCCTTCCTGGTCACTGCGAAGCAATAGTGCCGCATGGGTGTGATGGGTCACCGTGATCGTGACCCGAACGGGACGACGAAAGCCAGGACGAGGAAGCGGCGAATTCACGGAAGCTTTCCTTCATTGTCACTCCTTCTAGAACATTCGTGGGCACCACGGATGCTCAATGCTGCAGAGAAAAGCAGATCTGCACCCCCTTAATCGACCTGCACCTACCTGATAATCCGCGGATAGCCTCATACAGAGGGGGAGCATTGCCATGGGTCCACTGGCGCTATCCCTGCTGGTGCGTTGGGGAATCGGCTGGTGGCTCTGGATGCGCATGCCCTTGCTGCCGAGGCTGGAGCTCCAGGGCCAACCTCGGGTGTCCGTGCTGATCCCGGCCCGCAATGAACAGGCCACCCTTCCCCACCTGTTGCAGGCGCTGCGGAAACAGCGCCTCACGCCCCTGGAAGTGATCGTGATCGACGACGACTCCACCGATCAGACGGCAGCGATCGCCAGCGCCGCGGGGGTGCGACTGCTCAAAGCCCCCCCTCTGCCCACGGGCTGGTGCGGCAAAACCTGGGCTCTGCACCACGGCAGCCTTCATTCACGCGGCGAGCTGCTGGTCTTTCTCGACGCCGACACCGAACCCCGAGCCGACTTCCTCCTGCATCTGGTGGCCGTGCACCAGCACCTCGGGGGCCTGGTTTCGGTGCAGCCGTTTCACCGCACCGAGAAACCCTATGAGCAGCTGTCGGTGCTGTTCAATCTCGTGGGCCTGATGGCGGTGCCGCTTGGTCCCAGCTGCGGCGTGGCCTTCGGACCGGCGATGGTGACCAGCCGAAAGGAGTACGAGCTCATCGGGGGCCACGGAGCCGTGGCCGGCAAGGTGGTGGAGGACTGGTTCCTGGCCCACCTCTACGAGAAGGCCGGCCTGGCGGTGGGGGCCTTCCTCGGCTATGGCCAGATCGACTACCGCATGTATCCAGGGGGGCTGCGGGAGCTGGTGGTGGGATTCGACAAGAACTTCGCCACGGCCGCCGGCGAGGTGCGCTGGCCCTGGATGCTGGCGGTGCTGCTGTGGTTGTCCGGTCTTTTCTGGGCGGCGTGGTGCCTGCCCGCCTCGCTGCTGGGCTGGCCGATGGTGGGTGATGCCAGCCCGATCACCAACGCCTGGCTCTACGCGGCCTTCAGCCTGCAGTTGGTGGTGATCACCCGGCGTGTTGGATCCTTCGGCTGGATCCTGCTGTTCTTTCCTGTTCCTGTGGTGTTCTTCCTGGTGGTGTTTGCGCTTGCGATCCTCAACCTGGAAAGGGGGTCGGTGACATGGAAGCAGCGTCAGTTCCCAACACGCTGACCGTTCTTTCCTCCGCCTGCACCTGGCTGGGATGGTCCCTGTTGATCGGCTGGCTGGGCCATCGACTGCCCCTTGCCGCGATCGATCACGACAGCTGCCTCACCCGACCAAGGCCCTGGGGGGAAAGCGTGCAGAGCTATCAGCGACGCCTCGCCATCCGACGCTGGAAAGGCCTGCTACCGGATGCCGGTGATGCCTTCCCGGGTGGAGTGCGCAAGAGCGCACTGGTGCAGAGGGCCCCCCGGAGTCTGGGCCTGCTGCAGGCAGAGACGCGACGGGCGGAACTGGTGCATCTGGCCCTGTGGCCCGGCTGGCTGTTCACCTGCCTCTGGCTACCGCCAGAAGCCGTGGCCATCAATGTGGTGTTTGCCACTCTGTTCAACCTGCCCTGCCTATGGCTGCAGCGGTACAACCGATTGCGACTCCAGGAGATTCTGGATCGTGGTAGATCTAAATAATCTAAAACTTCGACATTACAGAGATCTTGATGATCTTTTCCGGGGCCAGCCCCTGGAGTTCGTCCAGATTCAGAAGCCCATCCTTGACGAAACTGGCAAAGACAAACAGTACCTCTTGGAAACGCAGGTTGAACCTGCCCTCGATGGCATGGCGCTGACTGGAAAGATAATCGTGCAGTTTCCAGGTATCCTCTGCATTTTTCAGCTTCTGAGACTCACTCTGAAGCGTGGTGATCAATCCATCAATGGCACGCTGGTAGGCGGCCTTGAAGGCAATCTTAATCACCTCCTGCTCCCCCTCACTCCAGCCTTCCATCACCTCATCCGAGGTTTGGGCAAAAGTCGCTTCGTCCACTGCCAGCACAATCCTTCTCAACCACCTGATCAAGAAGCTATCGCGCTGCGCAGAGCAGCGCGAGCGGGCCCTGATCGCAGATACGTTCGTTCATGCCTTGTTCAGCGTTGATCCGCCGTATCCAGCCTGCGCTGAGCAGGCAGCCGAAACCAGGGTTGTTCAGGATGTTCATGGTGCTCCCAGTGGTACCCGAAATGGAAGCAGGCCACAAACGAAAGCCAGACGGGCATCGCCAGGCTCGAAGCATGGTGAGGGTTGGCCGTTCCGGCTCCGGCCCGGTGGGGCAGATAGGTACCGAACAGAAACAGTTGCAGGGAGCTGAGCAACAGGGGCAGGGTGCAGAACAGCAGCACGTCCCGCCAGGCCGTGGGGCTGTGCAGCGAGCAAAACAGGGCAATGGCGCTCCAGCTGACGAGAAGCCAGCCCATCTGCCCGCGAGCCAGGTACCCAACCATGAATCGCTCGTACCAGGCCAGGGGATGGGCAGCCTGAAGACCATGAAAATCCGGGTCCGCCAGGGTGCCGGGGGCAAGGTGATGGCTGTGATGATTGCTGCGACAGCGCTCCCAGGGCAGACAGGCATAGACCTGCAGGGCCAGGGTGCCGATCCGGTCGTTCAGCCGGGGGGCCATGGGGAGCAGCGATCCATGCATCGCGTCATGACCCACGATGAACAGGCCCGTCTGAAGCAAGGTGCGGCCCAGAATCGCCACCACGATCGAGGGAACAGCGAGATCATCGCTGCCAACAAAAAGCAACCCCACCAGGCTTAACAACCAGGCGAGGCCGATTCCGATAGCCCAGAACAGGCCGGTGGCCGCCCTGGGCGGCCCCGACCGTGAAGTGATCAACGGGCGAACTTCAGCAGCTCGGCAGGCGATGCAAGCAGATCGATCGCCACGAAGTAGATCTTGCCCTGGGGATCCAGCAGGAAACGCCATGCAACATTCATACCCACACCGGCTCCGAACCAGGGGGTCTGCACCCTGCCGGTGACCTTGAGCTGGGTGAAGCCGCCATCGGAGGGTTCGCTCACCCCCCGCTCGGGCAGGAGCTTCAGGTTCTGGCATTCCTCACGGAAGAAGCGAAGAACGGCATCGCGACCCACGATCGGACGCTGGAAAGGAGGCTGCAGGGCGCCATCGGGGAGGAACAGCTCGATCAGGTTGTCGAAGTCGTTGGCATTGAGCAGATCCATGTAATTGAGCACCGTGGGGTTGTCGATGCCCTCGATGGTCACGCTGGTGCGCTGCTCCGGAGCCGTGGGGGGCACGACTGGCTCGCTGACGCGCTCGCCGCTGTTCACCTTCTCGGGATCAAAGCCCATGTCGACCACGAAATTGCGGAGCACCGTGATCTGCTGCCCCTTCTCCAGACCCTTGAGGGTGGCCAGCACGGCGGCGGCGTTGGCCGAGAGCTGATAACCCTCGGGAATCGGGGCAACGATTCCCTGCTCCATCCATTCGCCGAGCTTGTACCAGAAGCCGAGCTTGATGTTGACCGACCAGAAGGCATAGCGACGGCCGATCTCGGTATCGGCCTTGTTGGCCAGATCGCACATCACCTGGCTCTGCTGGGCGAAGTTCATGGCCCGGATCTGATTGAGCACCGGTTCGGCGAACTGCATACGGGCAGCTCCTGGGGCCGCGATCGTGATCGTCCTGCCCATCTCCAGGTAGGCGTACCAGATCAGGGCGAGCTGATCTTCGGCGCTCAGCAGGTTGTACCGGGCCGTAAGGGCCGGAACGGCATCGGAGGAGAGGGTTTCCGGAAAAATCTGGGCTGCGCGGTCGAGCGTGAACATGTCAATCCCTTTTTTAAATTTCTTTACGAATCCTAGCCCATGAAGACCCGAAAAAATCGGTGCGGAAAGCCGCAGGGCGCAGGGGAATCACTGAAAGACCGTGATGTTCTCCAGCTCCCGGTAGGACTGATCCGCCATCGTGTCAACGCAGAAGGACGTCCAGGTGGCAAAGGGCTCAGGGTCGCTGAAGCTCGTGGTCCATTCGATCCGCTTGCCGGCGAAGGTCAGTCCCACACAGGTGAGGGCCTGATCATCGGCCATCAACGACCAGAGCACATGGAGGTCGCTGCGCCGGTAAGGGCTGGAAACCTCGGTGATTCCCTGATCCGGCAGGAAGCCGGGAAGGGTTTCCAGACGGCGCTGACTTTCCCAGCAGAGGTAGGTGCCGTTTTCGGTGGGATAGAACCAGCAGGTCTCGTTCTCCGCCTCCCGGAGCGGGAAGCTGTCGAGGCAACGGATCGAACGGATCTCGATCTGACGGCAGGGATGGCCGGAGGCACCCCGGACGCCTTCATTCTGCGGCCTGTCGCCACTGATTTCATAGACCCCCAGCCAGAGGGTTCGCGGATCGAGGTGAGGCACCACGGCATCGCAGATGCGGTGCCGTGGTGCCTCGAACGGATCTGAGCCGACCAGATCCGCCTGACCATCGATCACCAGTTGCTCCAGAGTTCCCTCCCAGAGATCGGGAACCCGGAACATTCGCAAGGCCAGACCGCTGCCGATCCCGAGTCTGTGGGCCTGCTGCAACCCTTCCCAATCCACTGGATCCACAGGCAGTGCTGCTTGCGGAGCTGCCACAAAAACAAGGGCGTGAGCCATGGCCACAGGCGGAAGGCTGTCGTCCTTTAGGAATCATAAAGGTAAAGGGCCTGGGACGGGCGGGAACGGGCTTCAGTCCACCGGGATCTGAACGGCATTCGATTCGGTAACCGTGGCTTTTCGGGGCACGGTGATCGTCAGCTGGCCGTTGTCGGAATGGGCTTTCAGGCCAGCCTCCTCGGCATCTTCAGGCAGGGTGAAGCTGCGGCTGAAACTTCCATAGAACCTCTCCATCCGGTGAAAGCGGCCGGAATCCTCCTTCTTCTCCTGTCGACGTTCTCCCTGGATCGTGAGCACGCCATGATCCAGAGAGACCTTGACATCCTGCTTATTCACTCCTGGGATATCCGCTTTCAACTGATAAGTGCCATCGCTTTCGCTGATATCCACCCGGGGATTCCAGTCTCCGACTCCAGGCCATGCCTGGGAGCGGGCCCAGGGAAGGGAGCGGGTGTAGCGCTCAAACAGATCTTCAATGTCCTTCACGGACTCCCATTTCAGAAGAGACATGGTCGTAATGCGAGGTAGGGAAAGGCGTAGGCAAGCTGCCATTCCAAACTTCACGCTAAGCAGCCTGCTCTCCCCCGAGGATCCTGCACTCGCACAGATCAGGGCCACCCATGCTGCAGATCGGTGAAGTGGTTATCTATTTAAGGATCCAAACGCCATCTGGCAGGCTGCATTAAGCAACTCGGCTTCGGCAGGAGCAGTGGGCTGCTGACCATTGAGCCAGCCCTGACGACAATCGGCCGTGGCCTGATAGTTGCGCCCCTGGTAGTTGAAGCGGAACTCGATCGTGCTGTTATCTAATGGTTTCACAGAACCATAGGCCAACTGGTAGGTACTGTTGGGCACAACGATTGTCTGCTGTTGATTGCGAATCGAATTATTGATCAGGCCCCCGAGGATTGCGGACGTTGCCAGGGAGCTGATCCCCCAGAAGGCGGCACTGCCCCCCCACCAGCCCCATCCCGGATTCCATCCATAGCCCGGGCGAACTGCATAGCCGTAGCCAGTGCCGTAGCCGTAGCCATTGCCCCAGCGATAACCGGTTCCATAGCCATTGCCATAGCCGTTACCAGGGCGATAGCCAGAGCGATAGCCATAGCCGTTCCCGACGCGATAGCCATTGCCATAGGCAGAGCGATAACCCGAAGGGGTGCGCCACTGGGCCTGGGCCAGGGGAGGCGAGGCCGTGATCAACACCAGCGGCAGGCAGGCGAAAGCCAGGTGGCGCCGCAGCTGGCGGCAGGCCATGGCTGGATACCAAGGGGCTCGCGGCTGGCAAAGGGAGCGCAACGACGGGCGATGCGAACAGACCTTCATCCTGAATCGGGCGCTGCCCGGCGACGAGGGGGAGAACCGATCAGGGCAGGGGGCGCCGCAGACGATCGACCGCGGCACGGATCGGCCGCAGGACTCGCTCGCTGCGCCCCTTCGGGGAGGAAGCAACGGGATGGAGCTGCTGGGGAGGCAGATTGCTCCACAAAGCGGAGCAAAGACTGAAGGAAGACTGGGCCGGATAGATCAGCGCATCGCAACGGGCCAGCAGCAGCATCTCAATCAGGGCATCCTGGGTTTTGGCCAGGGCGCTCGGGCCGAAATCCACAAGATGGATGGCCTCACCCGCGGGGGGCAGGGGCTTGGGCCGCACGACGGTACGGGGGAGGAGCTGCTGAAATTCCTCGAGCTTGGCGGCGTTGTCCGTGCAGATCAGAAAACGGGTGCGGGGATTGTCCCTGGCCAGCTGGCGGGCTTGGCGCAGCAACAGATCGCTGGCCACCCCCTTGCCACCCGCGAAGGCCTCGCGACTGTGGCGGATGTGCACCCCCACCAGTGGGCCGTCGTCTGCCTGCTCCGCCAGAAAATCATCCACCTCGGCGCGGATCGCCGCTGCCGGCCGCACGTGACGATGCAGCAGGCTACGGGCCCTGGAAAAAGCCTGGGGGCGGGCAAAAAAAGAATCGAAATCCCACATCACCAACACTCCCTGGGGGTGGGCAACGTCCTCCTGGTCAAAAGAGAAATGGCTCTGGGCCTGCCGACGATCCCAGGAGCTGAACTGCCTTCCCCAGAGCTCCTTCATCGAGAGATCAAGATGGCCCTGCCAGGCCGGCGGATACACATCGCTTCGCTGGAGCTGCCCGGAAAGGGAAGCCATGGTGGGAAGATCCAGCAATTCAAAAAACGATGAAAAAACATTGTCTCCGATCCGTCCATAGAGGCCGTCCGACCAATCCACATGCAGCCAACGTTCGCTGCGCACGGCATAGTCAATCCCGGCCACCAGGGTACGGATGCTGTCGCCGAGACCGCCGCCGCCGGAGCTCTTGATCACCACCAGGCGGGGGTCGCCGGGCTGGCCCGGAAAACGTTCAGACATGCATGAAGTGGCGAAGCGACAATGGGTGACCGGGAGCAGTGTGGATCCGCTCAGCCCCCTGCGGCACGGGCGGCGACCACGGCAAAGAAAGGATCCCCCTTCGCCCCCAGCCAGCCCAGCGGACCCTGAAGGGGCGTGACTTCGGCGATTCGCTCTGGGCTGGGCCATCCCTGGGCCGCCAGGACCCGGGCGACATAGGCAAGGCGATCGCCGTCTGAGGCGTCGCTCCAGATCCTGGGCGCCTTCTGCCAGAACATCCGGTTGGAGAAGGCCACGATCAGCTGCCCCCCCGGCCGGACCACCCGCAACAGCTCGGAGGCCACGGCCTCGGGTTGCTGCAGATACTGCCAGCCGGCCACCACCAGAGCCACATCAATGCTGTCGTCCTCGAGGGGCAGCGACGGGATGGCATTGAGGTTCTGGCACCAGTGGCGATCGAAGCGAGGGTTGGCCGCAAGCTCCTTTGGATTGAGGCCATGCCCGATCACCTGCCGGTAGTGCCGATCCTCGGGCAGATGGCTCACCCAGCTGCTCATCAGATCCAGCACCACCGCATCGGTGGGGATCCTTTCGCGGTAAAGAGCCGTCAGTCGTGCCCGAAAGGCGGCATCCAGGTGGTGCACGAACCTGGGTTCGGCATAGAACAGCGCGTCATCGGACTCATCGGGTTTCGCCCGTTGCCCTTCGGTCAGCAGTTGTTGCATGGCGCTCGGCAGGCCTCATGGCAGAGGAACGTAGAAGGCCGAGCACGGTGGTGAGAGGGACGGCCTGCCTGCAATCCTCCGGGATCGCCAACCAGAGCTGCGCTTCAAGGGCGTCAGGCACGGCAGCGAAAGCAAAACCCTCCGCCCAGGATGGGGTGCCCGGAGGGAAGGGAAGATCCAACACCGGGGCCGCGCGTCACACAGCCCGTACCAACGGTGCGAAGCGGCAGCCGAGCTTTGGCAAGGCATAGCAGCTGGACGCAGTCAGTAATTGAACAGGAACATCCTCAAGCATCCGCGTCAGAGGTTCTCTACGAAGGGCTTCTATGCGTCAAAGATTTGTCGAAACAATCAATGCGCGGCAGATTTGCGCAGGATTTACTGCATCGCCTGCCAGGCAATCAACGCCCAGGCCCCCCCCGCCCCACCCAGAGAAACAAACCGTCTTTTATGCAAAAACTGCATTGAATACCGCAAGAGTATTCAATTATTGAATAGCCCTTGCCCTGGGTGTCCGTTCCGTTTCCCGGGAGGGCAGGGCTCAAACCGCTCCAGAAAGACCTCCAGGCGCATCGGACCGCAGCGGCGGGTCCAACCCGCCATCGCCGGATACCTTCTCCAGCAACTGATGCCGATCCAGGGATCGCGAGCCGGGTGCCACACCAGCTGGTAGGCATACTCCCCCTGGCCGGTCTCCTCGCCCCCCTTGCCGCCCATCTCGCCCCAGGGGGGAGCCTCCGCCAGCAGGCGGGCTGCCTGGCTTGCCACAAACACCAGGGGGAGCGCCTCCGGTCCCATCCCCTGCCGCTCGCAGCCGTGAAGCGCTTCAGCGAGCAAAAGCGAAGCGTGGGGCGGGGCATCCCCCCGATCCAGACAGAGATGCCACTCCCCGTTGCCCTGAAAACACCGAAAGCTGTAGAGACTGAACCGGGGACTGACCATGACAGAAAGGGCTTCTGTCCATCAGTGCCCCGCCTGTCCCAGCGGATGCGACCGCAGGCTCAGAGCCAGGTCATCACGGGCGATTCGAGCAATTCCGGAGGAGGCCAGGCCCCGAGGGTGCCGAACAGGGAACCCAGCACCGCCCAGGGGCTGCGCCGGGCGGCCAAGTCCTGATCAGCGGCCCATTCCGCCTCCTGCACCTGGACTTCATTGAGGCCAAGGCCTTCCACCAGCCGGCGATAGGCCAGCTTCTCCTGCTGGTTGATCGGGGAGCTATCCCCGGGTTGCCTGCCGATGGAGGCCATCATGTAGGCGAGCTTGATGGCCAGCAACCGATCCTCCTCGTTGCGGAGCCGCGGGATCACCTCATCCAGCACCGAGAGATCCTGGGCCCAGACCGCCAGCTGACTGGCTGCCGCCTCCACGGCCCCGCTGGCATCCTGGCCTTCTTGCTTCGCTGCCGGCAGAAAGTATTCCGCCGTCAGCTTCGCCAGCAGCTGCCGCTCAGGCGCCGAGACCTCCCCATCAGCCCAGGCCACGCAGCACACGATCCGCAGCAGGTCGAGCTGGCGGGAGTCGGGGATGTCGGCAGCGGCAACGGTGGGACGTTGGGGCGAGAGATCCGCTGGGAGGTCGGAGGGGGCGGCCAATGGGGGAAAGAAGAGAAGCTTTTCATTCTGGGCGCCAGGTCAATCAGCCGAGCGCACGCCCATTTGGCTTCCGGCCAGGCGCCCAACAGGCGGAAGTGAGGTGAATCCGCCCCAGCGGCCAGCCAGGCGGAGCAGCCCCCTCAGGCTGGAACAACTCCCTGCAGCCCCGCGCCTGGTGTCCAGTGGGTTTTGCCTCGATGCCCTGCTCTGAAAGCGAAGCCCGGAAGCTGCTCGCCCAGCTCAGCCTGCCGGAAAAACTCTCCCTGCTGGAGGGGGCAACGCCGTTCTGGTCGGGCATGGCGGACATCGCCTGGCGGGATGCCTCCCATCGCCACCCCTGGCCCACCACCCCCATCCCCAGGCTCGGGCTCAAGGGGCTGCAGTTCGTGGACGGCCCCCGGGGCGTGGTGCTGGAGGGAGGGGCCACCACCTTCCCCGTACCGATCGCCCGCGGCGCCAGCTGGGATGTGGAGCTGGAGGAACGCATCGGGGAAGCGATGGCGATGGAAGCCCGCAGCTTCGGCGCCGACTGGCTGGCGGCGGTATGTGTGAACGTGCTGCGCCATCCAGGCTGGGGCCGGGCCCAGGAGACGTACGGCGAAGATCCGGTCCATCTCGCCGCGATGGGCAGCGCCCTGACCCGAGGAATCAGCCGCCATGCGGTGGCCTGCGTGAAGCACTTCGCCCTCAACTCGATCGACAGCTCCCGGTTCCTGGTGGACGTGCGAGTGACACCTCGGGCCCTTCAGGAGATCTACCTCCCCCATTTCCGCGCCTGCATCGAAGCGGGCGCAGGCTCGGTGATGGCCGCCTACAACCGGGTGAATGGGGAGTGGTGCAGCCAGCACCGGCAGCTGCTGGATGTGATCCTCAAGCAGCGCTGGGGATTCCGCGGCTTCGTGGTGAGCGACTTCATCTTCGGGGTGCGCGATGGGGTGGAGGCCCTGAGCGCCGGCCTGGATCTGGAGATGCCGTTCCGGATGGTGTTCGCGGGATGCCTGGAAGAAGCAGTGGCGCAAGGTCGCCTGCCGATCGAGCGCATCGATGACGCCGTGCTGCGGCAACTGCGGGTGCAACTGGCCATACCGAAAGGGAAGTACCCGAGCAGCCTGCGAAACTGCCGCGCCCATCGGGAGCTGGCGCGCCAGGCGGCCTCCAGGGCGATCGTGCTCTTGCGCAACGAAAGGGCCACCCTGCCGCTGCAGGGCATCCACAGACTGGCCCTGATCGGCCCCCTTGCCAGCACAGCAAACCTGGGAGATCGGGGCTCCTCCGACACCCGTCCTTCCCCCCAGAGCGTGGTCACCGTGCTCGACGGACTGCGCACGGCCGCTCCCCAGCTGGATCTGCAGCTGGCGGCTGGCGAGCCGAAGGAGACCGCCGCAGCGCTCGCCGCAGGCTGCGAGGCGGCGGTGGTGGTGGTGGGCCTCAGCTGGCGGGAGGAAGGCGAACACATTCACCCGGGCGACATCGCGCCGATCCTGAAGATGATTCCGCCGCCGGCGGCATTGCTGCAGCGGCTCGGTTGGCAGCGGTTGAAACCGGCGTGGGGACGGGTCACGCAACTGATCGCCACGTTCACGCAATACGGCTCCGCACGGGCCGGCGGCGACTTCGCCGCCGGCGACCGCATCCAGCTGACCCTTGACCCACGGCAGGAAGCGCTGATCGAAGCCGTGGCGGCCGCCAATCCCCGCACGGTGGTGGTGCTGATGGGGGGTGGGGGAATCCTCAGCGAATCGTGGCGCAGCAAAGTGCCCGCCCTGCTGCTCCTCTGGTATCCCGGTCAGGAAGGGGGCGCTGCCCTGGCCGAGGTGCTGCTGGGGAAGGTTTCCCCCTCTGGTCGGCTGCCCTATGCCCTACCGCGCAGCGCCGACCATCTGCCCTGCTTCGAACCACGGGCAGCGGTGGTGGACTACGACCTCTGGCATGGCTACCGGCTGCTGCTGCGGGAAGGCCATCGCTCCGCCTTCCCCTTCGGCTACGGCCTGTCGTACACGAGCTTTGCCTATGAAGATCTGACGCTGCTTCTGCAGGAGAGAGAGGGGGAGACGCCGGAACTGCAGCTGGGGCTCACCGTGCACAACACCGGCGCGATGGCGGCAGGCCATGTGGTGCAGATCTATGGAGAACCGCCGGGGCTGGAGGTGGAGCGGGCGCAGCGCCTGCTGGTGGGCTTCGAGCGTCTGGAGCTGGAGGCTGGGGCCGCCAGGCGCATGCTCCTGACCCTGCCGCTGCGCAGGCTGGCCTATTTCAACGAGCAGGAGGATGCGTTCGTGGTGGAAGCGGGCGTACACCGGCTGGCTGCGGCCCTGCACGTGGAAGATCCGGGGCTGGGCGCAGAGCTGCTGCTGGAGCGAAAGGTGCTGGGCCCCTGATCGGCAGGGGCCCGGCAGCGCACTCAGCCCTGCTCCCAGCGGAAACCTTCGTCCTCCCAGGAAACGGGATCCTCGATCGGCTCGAGGTGGGTGAACACATGGGTGCGGGGCATGGCGGCGGCGATCTCGCGCTCCAACCGCTCACAAAGGTCGTGGCCGGCCTTCACGCTCCAGTGGCCAGGCACCAGCACGTGAAAGGAGATGAACCGACGGGAACCCGCCACGCGGGTGCGGATCGCATGGAAGGCGATCCCTTCGCCGGAATGGGGAGCGAGCAGCTGATCCAGCTGCTGATGGTCTGCATCGGGGAGCGACTGATCCAGAAGGCCGGAAGCGGTTTCGCGGAGCAGCTTCCAGCCGGTCACCACAATATTGAGAGCCACCAGGATGGCGATGATCGGATCCAGGATCCCCAGGCCGGTGAACTTGGCAAGGGCCACCCCCAGCACAACCCCCAGGGAGGTCCAGACATCGGAGAAGAGATGGTGGGCATCGGCCCGCAGGGTGATCGAGTCGAAACGGCGGGAAGCCCGCAGCATCACCCAGGCGACCAGGCCGTTGAGCGCCGTGGCCACGAGGGAAAGGCCCAGACCGAGGCCCACCTCCTCCAGCGCCGTGGGCTGCTGCAACCTGCCGATGGCGGCGTGAATGATGGCCAGGGCGGCCACCACGATCAAGGCACTCTCCAGACCGCTGGAGAAATACTCCGCCTTGAAGTGGCCGTAATGGTGGGTGCGGTCCGCGGGTTTGGCGGCGAGGGTGAGGGCCCAGAAAGCGCCGAGGGCTGCCACCAGATTCACCCCGGACTCCATCGCATCCGACAGCAGACCCACCGAACCGGTAAGTCGCCAGGCGCCGAGCTTGAGCACGATCGTGGCCACGGCCGCGGCAACCGAAAGCAAGGTGTACGCCCGGGGGCTTGCAAAGACCATGGGATGGAGAAATGGCCGGAGAAGCCCCGACAACCCTAAGACGGACCAGCCGAGAGATTCCGGTGAAAGGCCTGGCGATAGTCATCCGTGAGCATCGCTTCCGCCTGTTGCTGCCAGCTCTGCCAGGCCTCGACCATGCCCTGATTGACGCGATCGATCAGCCCAGGGAAATGGGCGCGATCCTTACGGAAAGACCCTCGATCCAGAAGATGGCGCAGAACCTGTAGATCCTGAAGTTCACCCAGCTTGTCTTGGGCCTGTTTCAAATCGGTGATCCGAGCCCTGAGTTCAGGGTGCAGAAGCGGCTCAAGATGCTCCAGCGCATAGCGCGCCGACTTGATCTTCTTGCGAAGTTCATGAAGTTCAAGGGCCTCTGGTTGCTCCACAAACCAGCCCCGCTGCAGAAACAGATCACCGAGGGAAGGTGTGAGCCAATCCACCAGCCAGGCGTTGATCGAGCGACCGCCCAGGGGCGTGAACAGCGGCTGTCTCTGCCACTTGTGAAGGCGGGCCAGGATCTTGAGATAACGGGTACTTCTGAGGGCAGCCTGCAGCTCCTCAAAAGCCTGGGCCCGCTCCCGCTGCAGACGCCTCAGCAGCGGCTCGGTGGCACGAATCTCCTGGTCAGGCAACCCCGGGAGGAGATGAGTATCGAGGCGCATGCGGAGGACATCCAGATCCCGGGTCAGGCTGGTGTGGCGGGCCACATCGGCAAGACGGCCGGGAGTGACGGCATTCGGCAACAACAGCGCCGGCGCAAACTGCTGCAACACCGTTCTCAGGCGCCGAACACTGACCCTGAACTGATGGAGAGACTCTGGATCCTGATCAGCGAGCACTTCAGGCTGCAATTTGCCCAATCGCCTGGTCTGGTGCTGAATGATTTCCAGCGCAAAGTGGCCCGAGGTGATAGCCACGGAACGGCACTCCTACGACACTCCAACATGCAGACTAAGCACGACAATGGTTGTTGCGTACTCAAGCACGCTCTAGCGAGCGAGGCGCGAGGTGTCCTGCATCACATCCGATGGTGATCACAACCTCTTCTTAACGTTAGGGGCAGTTAAGCTAATTCCAAAGAAAAAAATTCAAGCCAAACAATGAAGCGTTATTCCACAGCGAAGCGTTATTCCACCTGGATTGGCATCAGCTTTTTGGTTGCGAGCATGGCTGGCTGTGGCCCTTCTTCCACCATCAATGGCGCCGGCGCATCCTTCCCCGCCTCGATCTACCAGCGCTGGTTCCAGGACCTCGCGAGTCAAGGAGTTCGCGTCAACTATCAATCGGTGGGTTCCGGCGCAGGGGTTCGGCAGCTTCAAAGCGGCACTGTGGACTTTGCCGCCAGCGATATACCAATGAAAAAGGATGAGATCCTCAAACTCAAGCACGGAGTGATTCAGATCCCGATGACCGCAGGTTCGATCGCCTTAGCCTATAATTTGCAAGGTTGTACATTGAAGCTCACCCAACCTCAGCTCAGCGACATATTTCTAGGGAAAATTCAAAACTTCAAACAGCTTGGCTGTGCTGACAAACCGATTAAAGTCGTCGTTCGCTCCGACGGATCTGGCACCACCGCTAATTTCACAGCGCACCTCTCGGCCATCAGTCCTGAATGGAAAACGAAGGTTGGAGCAGGCAAAAATGTGAAGTGGCCGACAGGAATAGGGGCGAAAGGCAATGAAGGAGTAGCGGCTCAGCTGACGCAGGTCGAAGGCACAATCGGCTACGTGGAATCCGCATTCGTGAAACAACCGCTACAGGCAGCCTCGCTCACTAACAGCGCAGGCAAGTTGATGCAACCCACCCCAGCCAATGAACAGGAAGCGCTGTCCTCGATCGACCTTGGGCCCGACCTGACCGGAAGCAATCCAAATCCTGCTAAGGGGTATCCGATTGTCACCTTCAGCTGGATTCTGGTTCCCGCCTCCAGCAATGGCAGTCGGCAGGAAACCTTAGTCAAAACATTTGATTACATGCTCTCAGACGAAGCACAAGCGAAATCCGCAGGGCTTGGATTCATCAGTCTCCCGGCTAATATTCAGGCCAGAAGCAGAGCGGCACTGACGCAGATCAAACCCTGACTCGTTATTGGGACAATTGCGAAGCAGGATTATAGAAAAATTGATTATATAGAGCATAACGATTTTTGCCCATCTGCTTGGCCCGATACATGGCCTGGTCCGCAAAGCGGAGCAATTGGTCTGCTCCCTGATCTCGATTGGAATCAGGATATTGAACAATGCCAATGCTAGCGCTCACCTCCAATCGTGAATGGCCCCAGTCAACAGGCTTGGAGAGCACATAAAGCAACTTCTCGATCAGGATTAAAGCTTCGGATTGGTGTCCGAGTACGACCACAAATTCATCTCCACCCAGGCGTGCCAGACAATGGGGAGAATCGGAAAGGAGCAGACGTATGCGATCTGCCAGGCATCTGAGCAACGCATCGCCGGCAGCATGGCCGTAGTAATCATTGATTTCCTTGAAGCCATCCAAATCGATGTAGCAGATGGAAATTGGGGCGTTTTGACGACAGGCTTCATCCATCATGGCTTCCATCTCAATTGAGAGACCTACGCGGTTGGGAAGTCCAGTGAGTTGATCAAAATGAGCAAGGTGCTCAAGTTGTCGCTGCTGAGACTTGATCTGACGTATATCAGCCATCAGAGCTACATAGACTTTTCTCTCATCGTCGTCCGTGCTCACAGCACTGATGGTTTCGAGCATCTCAATCAACGCACCATCCTTTGCCCGGTTGACCACCTCACCCGTCCAACTCCCGGAATCATTCAGACGAGCCCACATATCTTGATAAAATTGCGGCGGATGAAAACCGGACTTAAGTAGACGAGGATTACTTCCTATAACTTCTGCGCGTTCATAACCGGTGATCTTGCTGAAGGCTTCATTCACATCGAGAACTACACCGTCTTGATCGGTTATCATAATTCCCTCTTGAGCATGCCTAAATACATTGGCAGCTTGCCGCAGGGCTTTCTCAGCAGCCAATCGCTGAGTCACATCCTCAACAATTAACCAGGAAAAACTCCCTTCTTCGGACATAAGAGGCTGAACCCTGATCTTAAATAGGCAACCCTCACCATTGGGGCCAATCAAGCGGTGGGTAGCCTCGCCTTTGGCGTAATCGGTGAATAATTCAGAATGGGAAAGCCCGCACAGCTCCTCAGCCGAATGGCCAACAATCTCAAGAAATGCATCGTTAAAATCAAGATATCTTCCCGAATCATCAATAAGGGCGATTCCAAGCGGCGAAAGCTCCACCAGCTTGCGCAGCTTTGTTTGACTGTTGATAAGCGAATCTCGAGAAGTAATTAATTCAGTAACATCCTGACTGGTGCCAATTGCACGCAAGGGCGAGCCATCTTGATGAAAATAGACTGCGCAACGAGTACGGAGATAGATCATGCGATTCGTTTCCACGAAAACCCGATAGGTGATGTCATAGGGCACACCCGTCTGCACGGCTCCCCAGAAGGCGGCATCAATTAATTGGCGATCGTCTGGATGAGCAAGCGAAAGGAAAAATTCATATGTTGCCTCCGCTGTGTCCTTATCAAGGCAGAGAATCCTATAGATCTCATCAGACCAATAAAGTTGATAATTGACCATATCCAGATCCCAGTGCCCTACTTTCGCCACCCGCTGGGCCTCTTCAAGGCGTTGCTCACTTACTCGAAGTTGGGATGTACGTTCCAGGATCTTCTGCTCGAGGGAAGCATTCAATTCCAGGATGGCTTGTTCGGAATGATGTCGCTCGCTCACGTCCCTCAGAATGCCCTGAACCATCACTGGCACTCCCTCTTTCATGACGACAGTCATATTTCCTTCCAGATAGATTCGATTTCCCTCTCGGGTCAGAAAAGCACACTTAATTGATTTTGGCTGGCCACTGGAGAGCAAATCCCGAAAAATAAGCTGACAATTTTCCTGGCAATCAGGAGCGATCAGGGAGAAGATATTCATCGTCAATGCCTCTTCCTCGCGGTAGCCCAGCTTGTTACACCAAGAGGCATTCACCAACTTGATACTTCCATCCGTATTGATGACCTGCACTAAATCGCTGCACTTATCAAACAAATCAGCAAGCAAATTCCCACGCAGTTCTCCGGCCGTGCGAATAGACAGTGAAAGGTCCTGCATAAATCCGGAGTCAATCGATGACTGCTAAAGCCACTATAGTGATAGGGGTTTCAATTGTCAGAAGCGCTCTCGTCCCAGAGGTTGGCCAGTGAATAGGGACTTCCCGGCAATGTCCAGAAGCTGCCATCCACGAAGCGGTGGCCCCGCTCCAGCTCGGCAATACTGGCCATGGTGGCGGCATCGAGCTCCAGTTCGGCGGCGGCCAGATTGCTGGCCAGTCGCTCGGGCCTTACCGACTTGGGAATCACGGAGGTGCCGCAGGCCAGCCCCCAGGCCAATAGCAGCTGGGCCACCGAAACCTGACGCTGCGAAGCGATCGCAACCAGGCTGGGCTCCTCCAGCAGCTGGGCCCGGCCATCGTCGCTGGAGGCGCCCAGCGGGGAATACCCGGTGACATGGATGCCGTTGCCATGGCAGAAGTGGACCAGATCCCACTGCTGCAGCAGGGGATGGCGCTCCACCTGGTTCATTTCGGGGGGCTGGCGAGCCTCAAGCAGCAGGGCCTCAAGCTTGAGGCGACTGAAATTGGAAACCCCAAGATGCCGGCACAGACCGGCCTGCTGCAGATCCTCCATCGCCGCCCAGGTGGCAGCCAGGGGGCGTTCGCTCAAGGGCAGCAGATCCTCGCCGGAGCGGGGAAGGGCCACCCCAGGCGGCGATGCCACCGGCCAGTGGATCAGATAGAGGTCGAGGTAGGTCAATCCCAGATCACTGAGCGTGCGCTGCAGTGCCGGGCCCACATCCTCGGGGGCGTGGGCATCGTTCCAGAGCTTGGAGGTGATCCAGACATCCTCCCGGCGCACCACCCCAGCCGCGAAAGCCTGGGCCAGGGCTTCCCCCACCTCCTGCTCATTGCCGTAGACAGCCGCGCAGTCGATGTGGCGGTAACCGAGCTCGAGGGCGGCGCGAACGGCTTGCCCCACCTCGCCCGGAGGTGCCTTCCAGGTGCCGAGGCCCAGGGCCGGCATGGCCTCCCCATTGCTGAAGCGAAGAACCTGCATGAACAAGAAGGTGAAGGGCTCAGTTCGGCATGGTCACGAACTCCTCGGCCACCGAGGGGTGCAACGCCATGGTGGAGTCAAAATCGGCCTTTGTCGCCCCCATGCCGATGGCGATCGCCGCCATCTGAATGATTTCCGCCGCATGATCCCCCACCATGTGGCACCCCAGCACGCGATCGGTGGCCGTCTCCACAACCAGCTTGAGCAGCACCCTGGGCCCCCTGGCGGGCAGGGCCTGGCTCATCGGCCGGAAGCGGGCGCGGTGCACCCGGATGCCCCCGGCACCATGGCGCTCGATCGCCTGCTCCTCGGTGAGCCCCACCCCGGCGAGCTCAGGGCGGCAGAACACCGCCATCGCCACCAGGGCATGATTCACCCGACGGGCACGGTTACCGTAGACCGTATCGGCAAAGGCCCTTCCCTCATCCACGGCCACCGGGGTGAGGTTGACGCGATCGGTCACATCGCCCACGGCATGGATGTGGGACACGTTGGTGGTCTGATCGGCATCCACCGGAATCCGGTGGCCCTCGATCGCCACCCCGGCGGCTTCGAGATTGAGCCCCTCCAAAAACGGGCGGCGCCCGGTGGCGAACAGCACACCCCCGCAGGGAATCAAGAGTCCATTCTCGGTGGAGACGCTCAGTTCTCCGGGAGCGATGGCCTGAACAGCAGCGGGACTGTGGGCGAACAGGATCTCGATGCCCGAGGCCTCCATCCCCTCGCGCACGGCCTGGCTCGCCTCCCGATCGAAGCCGCGCAGCAAGTGGTCGCCCCGGACCAGCTGGGTGACCCGCACCCCGAGGCCCTGCAGGATGGAGGCGAATTCACAGGCGATGAAGCCGGCACCCACCACCACCACGGCCTCAGGCAGGGAGGGGAGCAGGAAGAGATCGTCACTCACCCAGCCCAGTTCCGCGCCGGGAATGGAGGGCCGATGGGGCCGCCCGCCGACGGCGATCAGGATGCGCTCCGCCGTGAGCTGCCGTGAGCTGCCGGCGGCATCGGTCACCGCAAGTTCATGGGGACCGATGAAGTGGCCCCAACCAGAGACCAGCTCCACGCCCGCCTTTTCCAGGAAACCGATGTGCAGGTCCTGGAGGCGATCCACTTCCGAGCGCACATTGTTCAGCAATACCGCCGGGTCGTGGTGGACGGATTCCAGCTGCCAGCCGTAGCTGGCGGCATCGGCCAGAGCCTGGCCATAGGCGGCGCCGTAGGCCAGCAACTTCTTGGGCACACAGCCACGGATCACGCAGGTGCCGCCGACCCGATCCCCCTCCACGATCGCCACGCGGGCGCCGTAGGAGGCCGCCCGCTTGGCGGCGGCCAGACCACCGGAACCGGCCCCGAGCACGATCAGGTCGAAGGAGTCATTCATGGCGGCAGGAGCGAAAGGAAGGGGAAGCAGCCGGCAGCACCTGGCGGAAGCCTTCGGCAGAGACCACCCGCAGCGGCGTCTGGAACAGGGCGCTGAGGGGCCCGTCCTGCAGAAGCGCAGCAGTGGAACCATCCCCCACCACCTTGCCTTCCCGCAGCAGGATGGCGCGGCTCACCTCGGGCAGGATCGCTTCGATCTGGTGGGTCACCAGCAGCAGCGTGGTGCCAGAGCGGGCAAGCTGGCGCAGCAGATCCAGCAACTGGAAACGGGCCTGGAGATCAAGGCCGTTGGTGGGCTCATCGAGCACCAGCACTTCGGGTTCATGCACCAGGGCCCTGGCCAGTAGCAGGCGCCGCCGCTGGCCGTCGGAAAGCTGACCGTAGGGGGAGGAGCCGAGGTCGGCCAGAGCCAACCTCTCCATCAGCTCCTGCACCCGAGAGCGTTGAGCCGGGCTGGGCTGGTGGCTGCGACCGATGCCCATCGAACCGAAGAACCCCGAAAGCACCACGTCGAAGGCAGGCACCCGCCCGCCGTAGCCGGCCTGGAGATCGGCGGAAACGTGGCCGATGCGGCGCCGCAGCTCCCAGAGATTCACGGTTTCGCTGCCGAAGATGCGCAACCTGGAGCCCGGCCTGACCACCGGATAGAGCTCCCGGTTGAGCAGCCGCAGCAACGAGCTCTTGCCGGAGCCATTGGGCCCTAGCACCACAGCGTGCTCTCCCTGATGAAGCTTCAGGCTGAGGTTCTCAAAGACGCGGCGGGACCCCAGCCAGGCCTCCACGGCCTCGAGTTCGAAATAGGGAATCGGGGCCATCAGTGTGGAGAATCCGGCCGCAGGGAGGGGCGCTCCCCCAGGCTATGGGTCTGTCCCACAGGCACCGAGCCGCACCCCATGGTTCTGACCCTGATCCTCGGAGACCAGCTGCACAGGGAATGGTGGACTCCCTCGCCGCTGCAGCTCTCGGCCGCGGACACGGTGCTGATGGTGGAGGATCTCGCCATTGCCTCCGCTTACCGCTACCACAAGTTGCGGTTGCTGCACACCTTCGTGGCGATGCGGACCTTCCGCGATGCCCTGGTCGGCCGGGGGCATCGGGTTCACTACCACGACCTCGATGCCTCCCAGGAGGTGCCGTTCTGGCAGCGATTGGAACGGGAGCTGGAGGGCAGCGATGAGCTGCGGGTGGCCGAGGTGGCCGATCGCGGATTCGGGCTGGCCCTGCAGGAATTCTGCCGCCAGCAGCAGCTGCGGCTGACGCTGCTTCCCTCGCCAGCCTTCCTGGAATCCGGGGCCGAAAGCCGGGCCTGGTTCGCGTCTCGGCGACGGCCGCTGATGAAGAATTTCTATGAGCGGCAGCGTCGCAGGCTGGGGTTGCTGCTCGAAGCGGATGGCCAGCCCAGTGGCGGCCGCTGGAGCTTCGATGCAGACAACCGCCGCCGCCTGCCGAGGACCTACCTGGCCCCCACCCTGCCGGTGATCCAGCCGAGCCCCCGGGAAGCGGAGGTACGCAAGGCGATTCTTCGCCACTTTCCCGACCATCCCGGCGAGCTGACTGCCCTCTGGATTCCCTGGGACCACACCGGCGCCGAGGCCTGGCTGGACAACTTCCTCAACGAACGACTCGAAGACTTCGGCCCCTACGAAGACGCCCTCAGCAAAACGCACGACACCCTGCACCATTCCCTGCTCTCGCCCCTGCTCAACATCGGCCTGCTCAGCCCCGCCGCGGTGATCGAAGCCAGCGAAGGCCATGCTGCTCAGCAAGAGGCCCAAGGCCAGCCGGTGCCGATCGCCTCGCGCGAGGGATTCCTGCGGCAGCTGATCGGCTGGCGTGAATTCGTGCGCGGCATCGATCTGGTGTATGGGGAACAACAGGCGGTGGGGAACTTCTGGAACCATCAGCGGCTGCTGGGCCCGGGCTGGGACGAGGGCAACACCGGCCTGCCGCCGCTGGATCAGGCCATTGAGCGGGTGAATCGCCTCGGTTACAACCACCACATCGAACGGCTGATGGTGATCAGCAACCTGATGCTGCTCTGCGAAATTCATCCACGGGAGGTGCATCGCTGGTTCATGGAGCGCTACCTCGATTCCTATGAGTGGGTGATGGGCCCGAATGTCTACGGGATGGGGCAGATGAGCGACGGCGGCATCTTCGCCACCAAGCCCTACATCTGCGGTTCCAATTACATCCTGAAGATGGGGGATTACGGGCGGGGACCCTGGTGCGAGATCTGGGATGGGCTCTACTGGCGCTTCATCGACCGTCACCGCTCCTTCTTTCAGGCCAATCCACGTCTGTCGATGATGGTGAAACTGCTGGAGCGGATGGAGCCGTCACGGCTCCAGAGACTCTCCGCCGCCGCGGAGGCATTTCTGGAGCGAGCCACCGTGGAGCAGGTCAGCGTGGAGCAGGGCTGAGCACCCCTGCCAGCTCCAGGGCCTGGCGCCCCAGCGATTGGCGAAGCACAGCATCACTGCGCTGCTTGAGATCGAGGTTGAGGGCGAACGGGTAGATCCGATCCCCCTTCTCCACCCAGCCGACCCACCAGCCGACCCCCGCACCGGGGCCGTTCTGCCAGCCGGTCTTGGCATGCACCACAAAGCCCGGCCCGCGCTCGACCACCGTGATCTCCCGCACCGCCCGCTGCGCTTCCGCCGGAAACGGCAACGTGCCCTCGGCCAGGCGCCGCAGAAAACTCACCTGCTCCAGGGCACTGATCGCCAGGGGGCCCCGCAGCCAGAAGGTATCCACCGAATCGCCCACCTGCTGGTTGCCGTATCCGAGCTGCTGCACGGCCGCACGCATCCGGCTCAGGCCGATGCGACGAGCCAGTTCCTGATAGATCGGCACATTGGAAACCACGATCGCCTCTCTCAGGCCCATGTCCTTTTCCCAGTCAGGGGTGAAGGGAGGGGCGTCGCTGCGGTACGGGAGAACCTCATCCACACTGCCCACCGCCCCCACCGAGAGCCCGATCAGAGAATGGGGGATCTTGAAGGTGGAGGCAGGGGTGAAGCGGGTCTCGGCCCTTCGCCGGTTGTGTCCGGCGATCACCCCCCCCTCTGGATCCAGCACCACAAAGGTGCCCTCCCGACCGGCACGGGCGAACAGGGCAGCCACGCTGGGGTTCTCGCGCCAGTCCCTGGCCCCTTGGGGCGCCGGCGCAGCAGCAACAAAGGAGGCCGGTGAAGAGGCCGGAACCGAAAAGCTCGCCAGTATGAGCACGAGGGCGGAGCTGACAAACCCGAGGGCGATCATCAGGGATCAGGGAATGAACTAGATGGGGAAAGAGTACGTTGGCGGTTCAAGGAAAGGAGTTGACAAGGCTTCAACTCAGGAAACGCTGAAACAAGCTTGTCATCAAGATCGACACCATTGCGATGAAGGCCAGCACAAGCATTGACGATGCCGATGGTAGTGTCAAAACGTAGTTGTTGCTCCAACCGCAGGCTCATCGCTTTGCAGGTTTGATTAAGACCGCCAAAGGGCATGGAAATCCCTGCGCCAGCGCGCATATCCCAGGTGTTGTTTCCATAAAGAGAGCCGCCATACCAGTAATCAGACTGAGGATCAGCCCAGACCCCCACGAAGGCCCGAGGCCCTTCACAACGGATCTGACGGGAACTCAAGATATATTCAGAAGCCTTTCCAAACTCCGTGTTGTACTGATAGCTATTATTGTTGCCGCCAAACGAATTACTTGCCGAAGAATTGGCTTGCTGATTGGAAGCAGTGCCATAGGCAAATGAATCCGAATTAGAGGAATTAGAGGATGGCATGGCTGAACCTGCTCCAAGCTGCTGCGCCGAACAAGGGCGCAGCAGCAGAACAAAGCAAGCCAGCCAGAGGAGGGAAAATCTCATGGCGGGCATGCGTATTCAGAAAGTACGACCAAACGTGGAAGCCCTGCTTCCAATCTCTTCAGCCAACGAAGTCGATGTATAATGCTCTTGCACGCGAGCGTTGTTTTGTGAATAATCAGTACCTTCCGCAGTCATTGAAGTCTGGGTCAGACCTGCAGTCGTTGAAACACGAATCAGGGGATCGCTCAGCAAATCCCCAGCATCAGCATTCATCCTCAGGCCATCAATCTTGATGGATGTATCTGTAAAGGATTGAGCCATGTCGGCAGATCCGCTCCAGCTGGAACGGGATTCCGTCATCGAATTGAGATCACGAAAGCCATCATAGATTGATTCATTGACAGTGGTTTTAATAAGACGTGTGTCCACTGCCCCTTCGAGGCCACCAGCAAAACTGGGGGAAATCGAGAGGAAAACGAAAGAAGCAAGCAAACAGGTCCGACTGGTCAAAGAAGACGCCATGAAGGTGCCAAAGAATTCAACGAATCAAGCTTGCCGTCAGTGAACCTAAAAGTTGCGAAAGGGAGCAGGATTGCCTCGCTCCTACAGCTTTATGCTGCACATTTCCCATCGACCATCAGAGAATCCGAGCAGATCAGGAGCGAGGTGCTTCTTCGACTCTCAACTTAGTCATTAGAAACGACCAGACCGTGGTACGACGAGTAATGATATCGCCCTGAACATCCATCCCCTGTCGCACAACACAACGATCAGTACGCCCCAAGAGCTCACGCTGTTGCGGTTGAACAAGAACCTGATAACTGCTGGCCTGAGCGCTGTTTCCGATAGGAACCAGATCAGCAGAAATGCTCCGTACTAACGCCGGCAAAACACCGAATTCGGTCACGGGACAGCCACTCACCTTGAGCGTGACCCTTTGACCAGGTCTTACCTGACTGATGTCGCGTGCGGGAACTTTGAGGTTCACCATCAACTGTTCGTCATTGGGGGCAAGGACAGCCACCACATCACCAGGGCGAATCACCTGACCTGGATGGCGCAGCATGGTGCTGACCACGGAACCCGCCCTTGGGGCTCGCAGGGTGCTGCTGCGGAGCGAACGCTCCACCAACTGGAGCCTGGTACGCCGCTGAGACACCTGTTTGCTGAGCTCATCGGCAGCCGTACGAGCCTGGCTGACGCTCTGACGCAGCCGAGCCAGTTCATGGAGACCACGAGCCTGCTGTTCGGAAATTCCCTGAATAGCCTTGAGCACCTCTGCCTCGCTGACCTGGCGGCGAGCTTCTTTTTCCTCGACCAGACTGCGGGCAACAGCACCGGAATGGAGCAGAGACTCATAACGACTCAGCTCACTGCTGTCGAAACGCAGGGAGGCACGGGCCTGTGCCGCTGTTCGCCTCGATTCCTCGGTAAGGGAGTGGGTGAGAGTATTCAGGGCACTCACCTGGGTGGCCAGAGAGTCCTGCTCGTTGCGGGCCTGCCCTTCCTGCCGTTCCAGGGCTGAGAGTTCGCTTCGTAACTGGTCTCGTTCGTCGGTAAGCGAAGTGGTGTCCAGCCGGACGAGTATGTCGCCAGCCTTCACCGTCTGGTTCGGGCTCAGATGCACGGTGAGAACCTTCCCCCCCATTTCGCTTTGAATCAGAGTGTTCTCACCTGCCGGTCGAACCAGACCAGCGGCACGCACGGTCTCACTCAAGGGCCAGAAAACAAGCGATCCTGCAGCGACAACCATCGATCCGAGCAGCAATCGACTCAGACCTCTAGTCCAGTGTCCAGGGGCTGGCAGGAAGTCGGCACAGGTGGATTCAAGCTCGGGAAGCGAAGACTCCCGCCATCCGATGGGGTTTTGATCAATAGAAAGGCCTGAACCTGAAGTGGTGGACACTAATACGTGCTGATGATCCTTGTTCATGACACTGCCTGAAGGAAGGGAGCCACTTGGATGTGATCACGAAGTTGCTTGGGATGGTTCTGCTGGATAATGCGGCCTTTTTCCATGAAGATGATCCAATCAGCGCGCAGGATCACAGAAGGCCGATGGCTGACCAGCAACGTTGTCTTCCCCCTGCGATGCGTCAACAGACGATCCATCAACTGCGTCTCAAGAATTGGATCAAGGGCCGAGGTTGACTCATCCAGAATCAGAATCGGTGGATCACTTGCCAATGCTCTTGCAAGGGCAAGACGCTGCCTTTGCCCGCCGGAAAGATTGGTTCCGAATTCACCAAGGATGGTGCCGTAACCAGAAGGGAGATCACGGATAAAATCATCGGCCAGAGTCAGCTGGCAAAGCCGAACGATTTCGTCGAAACGAAGCCACGGATACGTAAACGTAAAGTTGTCGATAATTGATCGATTCAGGAAAACATCTTCCTGCGGGAGCAAAACCACTTGCCTGCGCAAGCATTGCAAGGAGAGATCTCGACAGGAAAAAGGACCATAATGAATGGAGCCACTATGCAAGGAATAAAGGCCAGCTATCAATTTACTCAGGGTACTTTTTCCACATCCCGATTCACCAATCAGAGCAGTGGTCACTCCACCAGGAATGCGAAGGTTAAGGCCATCAATTAATGCAAGTCTACCAGGATGATGAAAGGATATAGATCTGCAATCGATGTCATCTGAGGCACTGATGACAGCATCCTTAGAAGCTCCGCTCCCTGCATCCTCCGCTGGATGCTCAAGGGCATCATTGAGACGATTCATGACTACTTTCGAGGTAATCGCTTCCTGACTCAAACCACCGACAGCAGCCAAAAAAGCCAACACATTAGAACCCATTCCGTTGAATGCCAATAGCTGACCAATGCTCAACTGACGCTCAAGCACCAAGGAACTACCATACCAGAGCAACACAATAGTAATTACACTACCTAGCAAATTTGTGAGCGTGGAAATACGCAAATCCAATAATGTGAGATTCCAGGAAAGGTGGGCAAGTCTGCCAAAGTCACGTTGGAACTCCTCCCATGCCTGAGTGGCCGCCTCGGTAGTCTTCAGCAACGTTGCAGATCGGAAGATTTCCACCAGGAACCCCTGGTTATCTGCTGATTGAACCAGAAGACCTTGGGTACGTCTCTGCAGAGATGGCAAAACCATCAGTTGGGCAGCAATGACAAAGACATATCCAAACAAGGCGGCTAATGAAAGAGCCTGGCTATATCTCCACATCCAAGCCAGAGAAACCAAGGCGATACAAAACTGCCCTGGAAGTCCAAGAACAAGCTGGCTGATCAATTGATTGATCTGCTTGATATCACCCAGACGGCTTACCACCTCCCCACTCCGTCGACCTTCAAAGAACTCAAGCGGGAGCCGCAATAGATGACGTCCATAATGAAGAATCATCTGAAGCTGAAGCTTCTGACCGAAATGCCCAACAAGGGTGCCTTGCAATAAATTCAGTAAAGCACGCAGGCCAAACAGCACCAGAATTCCTATGGCCAGGCTTTGCAGCATCTCCTGGTCACCCCTTATCAAAACATCATCCGTTATCACCTGCATCAGCAGGGGGAGCGCGAGAGCAAGAAACCCAATCGCCAGATTCAGAAAAAAAGCCTGAATGAGGAGGGAGCGGAAGGGGATAATGTAGCGACCCAGTGAGAGCAAGCCAGCCGATGATGTTGGTGGTTGCCCATGAATACTGCTGCCAAGTTGGACGGGAAATCGGAGCGGATCTGGCTCCAGCAGGAGGAGAACCCCATCGTTCCAGCCGGAAAGAAACGAAGTCGAATCCATTTGCCGAATACCCAGGGCAGGATCCGCTACAACCAAATGACGACCGCGACGACCATGGAGAACCACCCAATGGGTGCCACGCCAATGGCAAATGGCGGGCAGCGGAATCTGATCGAGCTGATCCAGCAGAAAAGGCCCGGCCTTGACAGGGCGGGCATGGAATCCAAGATCCTCTGCACCCCGCTTGAGGCCAAGCAGGGTTGTGCCATGTGAAGAGGTTCCCACCCTCTGTCGAACCAAGGACAAGGGGAGGTGCTGACCCTGGCTGAGGCAGATTGTGGCGATGCAGGCAGCACCACAATCCTCTTCATTGTGTTGACGCACACAAGCTGGATTTCGCCAGCCCAAGCCAGAGCTAACCAATCGCTGCCAATAGCGCAGCAGAGGGAAGGAAGTCTTCATGGGTGACTCAATGGCGCTCAGGCAACGCCAATACCCCCAATGGTGAACTGATTGAGGTCGATATTGCTACCAAGCAGCGCCGTGTTGACGCCCACACTGACCTGGGGCAGGATCGCAATCTTGGGGGCTACATTGAGATTTGTGGTCACACTGGTCTTGGGACCGGAGAGCAATGAAATGCCACCACCCTTGACCAGTTCAGCTTGAGCGTCAGTGAGAAGTTCCATGGAATTTAAGCAATGGTACATGAATTGACCGAGGCACTAAAACACTCATGTCAAGAAAAAACCAGGGAAAGAATTATTCTCTCCCTGGAGCATAGTGGATTCCGGCAATCCATCATCGAAAAGACGAATCAGGCCCTTGAATCCAATCCAGTGATTCAGACCACCACCACAACACTGCCGATTTGGCCTTGGGTGCTCGAGGAAGATGCGAACAGCGCGGCCACGTTGGTGCTAGTGGCGTCCTGCTTCAGGATGCCACGGGCAGAGGTGAACTCGAAAGAATTTTTGATGATGGTGGTGCGGTCATCAAAAAGGCCACCGTTGATGGCTTCAGCTTGGGCGTCAGTGATCAGTTCAAGATGAAACATGGATTGATCTCCAATGATTTACATGCGGGGGTTGTGTGCCCCACCAAGTTGTAGGGAGGAAATAGATGGGTATAACCACTTGAAGCAAGGTTGCGGCAAGAATGCTTCAGCAGAGATTCGAAGGGCAAAACACCACGTAATCCATGAGCCCGCCGTCAGTGGAGACGGGTGGCCACATGCAGGCGCTCCAGCCAGCGATTCACCCGCCGCCGCAACCGCGGCGGCACTTCCTCCACCAGCTGGGAGAGCTCCTCTGCCGCCAACCGATGCAGGGCGCGCACATCCACATGCCAGAGAGCCTCCGCTTCACGGATCAGCCGCGCCCAGGTGCGAGCGGTCTGCCAGCGCCGCAACCGTTGCAACAGGGGATCCCCTAGGGGGTCGGAGGCGGGGGGGTGGGGCCGTTCGACCATGGATCCGCGGTCAACCGGTCCCACCCAGAGTGGGGGAAGCGACCGTCCAGGCCTCCGGACCCACCGAAGGCTTTCCACCATTGGAGAAGATTCTGTAATTTTCAGCCCCAGGGATGGACAGTGACCCGGATCTGCGTCAGGCAGCCTCTTCGTCCGCCTCCACCGCCTGCACGGGGAAGGTCAGCGCCTCCAGCTCCGTTGGCTGAGGCGCCTTGTCCAGGCTCCTTGCACAGGATCATTCCAGCGGAAGCCCGCCTCCTTGGCTCGATGCCGCTCGGCATAGGAAAGCCTGGCGCGGTAGAGCCGGCGGGGCTCCAGCGCCACCTGCAGCAGTTCCTCCAACTCGTCGCAGCGCTCGAACACCTGCACCAGATAAAGACAATCGGTGAGAGCCCGGTGGGCTGCCCAGACCGGCACCCCATAGGCCAGGGCCAGGTCCCGCAGCGAAGGGGTCGGGCGCAGTTGGCGCTCCGCCGGCCAGCGGATGTCCTCCATGGTGCAGATCCAGGGGGCCTGCAGCGGCGGCAGGGCACCGAGACCGAACCACTGGCGATCAAAGGGAACGTTATGGGCCACCAGGGCATCGGCGCTGGCCACCATCGCCTCGAAACAACGCAGCCCCTCCTGCCAGGGTTGGGGCAGCCGGCTCACGGCCGCATCAATGCCGTTGACAACCTGGGCAGGGTTCGAGGGGCATGGCAGCAGGAAGGAGACCTGGGTGAGCACCGAACGACTGGGCACGTGAAACAGCACCGCTCCTACCTCGATGCACTGGCCGGCGTTGGGGGAAAGGCCCGTGGTCTCGGTATCCAGAATCAGCAACCGCTGCGGACAGGCGGGCAGGCTCCGGGCAGCGGACGTAAAACTGGGCAGATCCACACAGGGCGCGGAAGGGCCGGCGGATGCCTCGGCGGCAGCTCCGGCATCAGGGCGAGCCTCTGGCGCCAGCGCAACGACTGTCTGGTTCTCAGCCGCTGCCGCTGACTCAGCCTCTCTTTCTGCCACAGGCTGAAGGGGCTCAGCCGCTGCTGGCGGGGGTGCGGAATCCGGTGTCACCAGGCTGAGGGAAAGCAGATCGGTCTGCTCCCAGCGGCTGTCTGACTCCGGCATGGCGGACTGAAAATCGCTGCCCCATGGTCTCAGGCAACGCAAGCGAAGCCGGCCCGAGGCGAAGGGAGACCCTGTTGTTTCTAGGCTGGTGTTTCCTTCCCCCACGTCATGGCACCTGCGGTAGGCGACAAGCTCCCTCCCTTTTCGCTGCGTGATGCGGAAGGGGTGGAACGGCGCAGCGATCAGGTGGCCGGCCGGGCCCTGGTGCTCTTCTTCTATCCGAAGGACGACACTCCGGGCTGCACGGCGGAGGCCTGTGCGTTCCGCGACAACTACAGCGAACTGCAGGAGCTCGGCGCCGAGGTCTGGGGCGTCAGTGGTGACGATGCCGCCAGCCACCAGCGCTTCGCCGCCCGCCATGGACTCCCTTTCCCCCTGTTGGTGGATTCCGGCAACCAGCTGCGGCGCAGCCTCGGGGTGCCCAACGCCCTGCTGCTGGTGCCCGGCCGGGTCACCTACGTGATCGACGGCGAAGGGGTGATCCGCCACCTGTTCTCCAACCTGCTCGACGGCCCGGCCCACCTGCGGGAGGCCAAGGCAGCCCTGCAGCGGCTCCAGGGCGGAGCGGTCGGCTGAGATGGCCGAATGGCAGCAACGGGGCACGCTGTGGTGTCTTGAGCCCGACAACCCTTCCCAGCCTGGAGAGGGACTGGTGGAATTCATCGGCGGCAGCTACCTGGCCGCCACGCCCCAGCTCAGTTACCGCCGGCTGCTGGAGGCCCTGGCCAACCGGGGCTGGCGGGTTCGGGCCTGGAGCTACGTGCCCGGTTTCGATCATCAGGGCCAGGCCAACGAAGCCTGGCGTTGTTTCCGCTCCGCCCGCGAGGAAGGGCCGGTCGCGCCCTCCCCGCGGCTGCTGCGGATCGGCCACAGCCTTGGCTGCAAGCTGCATCTGCTCGCCCCGGATGCCGGCCGCGGCTGCCACGGCCTCGTGGCACTCAGCTTCAACAACTTCTCCGCCGAACGCTCCGTACCGCTGCTGGCGGAAATGGGCCAGCAGTTCGGCTTCCGCAGCGAATTCAGCCCTTCCCCCCGCGAAACGCTGCGGCTGGTGGGCAGCACCTATCGCCAGCGCCGCAACCTGCTGGTGCGGTTCCTGCGGGATGATCTCGACCAGAGCCCGAGCCTGCTGGAGGTGCTGCAGCAGCGCCCCGCCGACGCCAGTCAGCTGCTCGAGCTGCCGGGAGACCACCTCACCCCGGCCAGCGCCGGCCTGCGGCGCAACCTTCTGGGCGACTGGGCCGACGATCCTTCGCGCCAGCGCCAGATCGACCGGCTCGTGGATGCGGTGCTGAATTGGTAGCCCGGCGAGGCTGACAACCGCCCAGCACCGGGGCAGGCTGGTGGCACTGCCCCCACCACCTGTGGATTTCTTCGAGCTCAGCGATGAGGGCAAGGCCCAGATGGTGCTTCTGGCCCTGTCTCAAGGGGAATCCTTCCAGCTCGCAGGTTCGCGGGGAGATGGTCAACGCACCGCCGTGACCTGCGACATCGGCCATATCGCCGACGTGCTCACGCTGTTCCAGGAGGCGGTGCTGCCGGCCTACCTGCGCGACAGCAGCGGTTATCTCACGGCCTCGGAGGAGGGGATCCGCACCACCGGTGCCCGCCCCAATCTGGTGTTCTTCTCCGACGAACGCGGCAGCCTGCGCCATCCGGAGAGCGAGGGGGCCTGGGGTTGCATCCACATCGCCGAACAGGCCTGGCTGCCCACCTTCTGCAGCCGCTTCCTGGGCATGAGTGATGCCGAGGGCCAGCTGCTCGGAGAGCTTTGCTTCGGGCTCGAAGCCGGCACCACCTGGGCCATCTACCGCGACGATGAAGGTGGTGTGTGCGGCACACCGATCACCAGCGAAGGCTGCTTCCGGGACGTGAGCGAGGAGCTGCGCCGCGGCATGGCCCCTTGCGAAGACTGAAGGAGCGGCGGGCAGGATCCGAACACCGAAACTTGACGGGGCTGGACCCGAACCGCAAGTTATGCGCGTTGGTACCTACCTCTCCCTCCATCGCCATGCTCGATCAGATCATCACCGCCTTCACCTCCGCCTGGAAGCGGTCGTTCGATTACAAGGGCCGCTCCGATCGAGGCGATTACTGGTGGTTCGTGCTGGCGAGCTTTCTGATTCTGTTTGTACTCAACCTGCTGGGGATCAACAACGGTTTTATCGCCACCCTGGCCAATCTCTACCTCATCGCCCAGCTCGTTCCCCATCTCCCCCTGGCGATCCGGCGTCTGCGGGACGCCGGCAAGGACTGGCAGTGGATCTTCGTGACGATCACCGGGATCGGCAGCCTGTGGGTTCTGTATCTGCACACCCTGCCCACCTCCCCCAGGCTGACCGCCGGCTGATCACACCCTGAGGGCATCCAGCACGCTGCGATCCTCCAGCGTGCTGGTATCACCGCTCACCTCCTCGCCCGCAGCCAGGGAGCGCAGGATCCGACGCATGATCTTGCCGCTGCGGGTTTTCGGGAGGGCATCGGTGAAGCGGAGCACATCGGGACGGGCGATCGGTCCGATCTCCTTGCCGACATGGCTGCGCAGTTCGGCGATCAGGGCATCGTCGCCATGGCGACCGGCCTCCAGGGTGACGAAGGCCACGATGCCTTCGCCCTTGAGCTCATCGGGCCTGCCCACCACGGCCGCCTCGGCCACGGCCGGATGGCTCACCAGGGCACTCTCAATCTCCATCGTGCCGAGGCGATGCCCGGACACGTTGATCACATCGTCGACCCGGCCCATCACCCAGAAGTAGCCATCGGCATCGCGCCGGGCCCCATCCCCGGCGAAATAGAGCCAGCTGCCATCCGCGGGTCGGATCTCCTCCCAGTAGCTCTTGCGGAAGCGTTCCGGGTCGCCATGCACGGTGCGCATCATCCCCGGCCAGGGCCGCCGTACGGCCAGATAGCCGCCCTGATCGGCGCCCTGGGAGTTGCCGTCATGGTCAACGATGTCGGCTTCGATGCCTGGCAGGGGCAGGGTGGCGGATCCCGGCTTGGTGGGCGTGGCCCCCGGCAGCGGCGAGATCATCACGCCGCCGGTTTCGGTCTGCCACCAGGTGTCGACCACCGGGCAGCGATCGCCACCGATCACGTTGCGATACCACATCCAGGCCTCTGGATTGATCGGCTCGCCCACGGTGCCGAGGATGCGCAGGGAGCTCATGTCGTACTGATCGGGCACCTCGCGGCCACCCTTCATGAACGCCCGGATCGCCGTGGGGGCGGTGTAGAAGATCGTGCAGCGATGCTTCTGGATCACCTCCCAGAAGGCACCGGGCTTGCTGGGCCGCGGTGCTCCCTCGTACATCACCGTGGTGGCGCCATTGGAGAGCGGGCCATAGACGATGTAGCTGTGGCCGGTGATCCAGCCCACGTCGGCGGTGCACCAGTGGATGTCGTCCTCGCGGATGTCGAAGATCCACTGGAAGGTGAGGTGGGCCCAGAGGTTGTAGCCGGCGGTGGTGTGAACCACGCCCTTCGGCTTGCCGGTGGAGCCTGAGGTGTAGAGCACGAACAGCCGGTCTTCGCTGGCCATCGGCTCGGCGGGGCAATCGGCGCTCTGGGCCTCCACCAGCTCCTGCCACCAGTGATCACGGCCGCTCTGCATCGTGACGTCCTGGCCGGTGCGCTTCACCACCAGCACGTTGTTGACGCTCTGCACGACGCCATCGGCCAAGGCCTCATCCACCGCAGGCTTGAGGGCCACGGCCTTGTCCTTGCGGAAACCGCCGTCGGCGGTGATCACCAGCCTGGCCTCGCCGTCGATCAGGCGATCGCGCAGGGCATCGGCCGAGAAGCCACCGAACACCACCGAATGGGGCGCACCGATGCGGGCACAGGCCAGCATGGCGATCGCCGCCTCCGGCACCATCGGCATGTAAAGCGCCACCAGATCCCCCTTACCCACCCCCAGGGCCCGGAGGGCGTTGGCGGCCCGGCACACCTCCGCATGCAGTTCGCGATAGGTGAAGCGACGCACATCGCCGGGTTCCCCCTCCCAGATCAGCGCCGTCTTGTCGGCGCGGGGGCCATCGAGATGGCGGTCGAGACAGTTATAGGAAAGGTTGGTGGTACCGCCCTCGAACCAGCGGGCGAACGGCGGATTGCTCCAGTCCAGCACCGTATGGAAGGGTTCAAACCAGTGGAGCTGGCTGCGCGCCTGGTCTCCCCAGAAGCCATCGGGATCCGTTCGGGCCTGGGCCACCAGCTCCCGGTAGGCCTGCATCGAACCGATCCGCGCCTGGGCCGCCAGTTCCGCCGGGGGGGCGAACAGTCGCTGTTCCTGCAGCACCGATTCGATCGTGGAGCTGATCGAGGAGGGAGCTGGGGAACCGCTGCCGGAGGCCTGCGTCATGGGGAGCGCGGGAGAAAGTGGTCGCTGGAGCAGCATTCAAACCCAGCAACGCGGTTGTGTCAGCGGCCCTCGGCGCGTCAGGCTGGAACTCGCAACGCTTGAACGTCCATGCCGGCCTGGCTAACGATCCTGCTGGTGATGGGGGCGGTGGTGGTGCTGCTCAATCCAGGCCGCGAGGAGTTTCTGTGGTTCCTGCGGCTGCAGCGGCCGGCCTGGCTGAGCATCGAGCGCTTCATCCCCCTGATCTGGTTGGTGATCTACGCCTGCTTCTATGCCTCCGCACTGCTGGCATGGGAAGCGGGCGGAGGCTGGCCGCTGATGGCGGGCTACCTCGGACTGCTGGTGCTGGTGCAGAGCTACACCTGGGTGATCTGCCGCAGCCGCAGGCTGCGAAACGGCACGGTGGTGGGGTTTGCCGGCTGGGTGTGGGGGGCGGCCCTGGCGGTGGTGGTGGCACCGCTCTCCGCCATCGCGTTGGGGCTGCTGGTGCCCTTCCTGCTGTGGAGCCCGGTGGGAACCTTCGTGACCTGGAAGATGGAAAAACTCAACCGCTGATCCAGCGCCCACTCAGTTCCAGGAGGCCATGGCAGCCCGCTGGGCTGAGGCGGTGCTGAGGCGCGGAGGAGAAACCGGACAGGGGTCACCGATCTCGATCGTGCGGCGCTCGCCCGTCAGCAGATGGATGCGCTCCACCGGCACATCCTCCACCCAGCGATAGGCATAGGGACCATGGAAGGAGAACTGATCCATCCCGGTGATCCCGGCGCTGCCGGTGCCTGCGGAACCTCCAGCCTGCCCCGCGGCGGGACCTTCCCCGCAGGCTTCGCAGGGAATCTTCAGCCGATCCAGCCGCATTCATGCGGCAGAACAGTTGGCAAGCGGCGGCGGCGGCGTTAGCCAGGGGTACGGAGGGTGGAGGGAACCGACATGGAGGACCAACCGATCACCCCCCATGCCACTCCCATCGTGGATGGGGAAGGCAATCTCACCTACATCGGGGACGACGGCCGTCGCTATGTGGTGGGGCTCCCCTCCGATCTCGATGACTTCAGCGTCGACCGCGTGATGGAACTGCTGCGAAGCGGCAGCGACCTGTTCCAGCGGATCGAGCTGCTCTGTCAGCGCTGGATCGACCAGGTGAGCGGCCCGGAGCTCGACTCGCGGGCGGCACTGGTGCTGCTGCTCACCACGCTCGAAACCGCCCTGGAACCGAGCGACCGGGATCCTGCAGCCCAGGAAGAGAAGGAGGAGGAAGAGGGGGAGGAGCCTCCTGCTGCGGACAGCGACTGAAGGAACGCCATGGGGCAGGCTGGATCCATGAGCGACCCCGCCGCCTGCCTGTTCGACCTCGACGGTCTGCTGCTGGACACCGAACCACTGCATGCCCGCGCCTGGCGGGAGGCTGCCGCCCGGTTCGGAGCCGACCTCAACGGCGACCAGCTGCTGGCCCTGCGGGGTCGCCGGCGCCTCGACTGCACCCTGTTGGTGCTGGACTGGATTCTTGAGGCCAGCGGCAGGGAGCTCACAGCGGAGCAGCTGCTGGCGGTGCGCCAGCCGATCGCCGAGGCGCTGCTGCCGGAAGCCGCTCCGATGCCGGGCGCAATCCAACTGATCGAGCGCTGCCACACCGAGGGCATCCCGATGGCCCTGGCCACCAGCAGTTCCCGCGATGCCGTCGCCCTCAAGGCCAGACCCCACCCCTGGATCGGACTGATCCAAACCCGGGTGCATGGGGACGATCCGGAACTGGTGGCCGGCAAACCTGCCCCCGATGTCTTCCTGCTGGCCGCCAGCCGCCTCGGGGTGGCAGCGAACCAGTGCTGGGCCTTCGAGGATTCACCGGCGGGAGCCCGCTCAGCGGCAGCGGCCGGTTGCCGAGTGCATGTGCTGGTGCCCCCCGGTCTGGGTGCCGGTGATTACCCGGAAGGGGTGCAGCTGCTGGACAGCCTGGAGCAGGTCGAGCTCAGTAGAGCCTGCTGAGCACGAATTCGGGCAGGGCCCTCAGGGCGCTGCGGGGCTCGGAGGGAGGCAGCCATTCGATGGCCGCATGGGCCTCGCGGGAAAAGCCTTCGGCCAGCGACCGGGACCTGGGAATCGCTTCACAACCCCGAACCAGCTCCAGGGCCTGCTCAAGATCGCCGGGCTCACAGAACTCCCGTTCGATCAGCCCCGCCAGGGCGGGCCGTTCCTCCAGGGCATAGAGCACCGGGGCGGTGAGGTAGCCGGAAGCCAGGTCGCTGGCGGCGGGTTTGCCCAGCTGCTGGTCGCTGCCGGTGAAATCAAGGATGTCGTCCACCACCTGGAAGGCCAGGCCCAGCTGGCGGCCGAAGCGGTAGAGGTCGTCGAGACGGGATTCGGGCAGGCCGGAGAGAACCCCTGCGGCCCTGGCGCTGTTGGCAATCAGAGAAGCCGTTTTGCAATAGCTCTTCTCGAGATAGGTCTCGAAGCTCTGGCCGGTGTCGAACCGGAACAGGCCCTGGCGAACCTCGCCATCGGCCAGGTCCATGATCACGCGCGAAAGCAGTTTCACCACCTCGAGGTCATCGAGGTTGGCCAGGTGCCAGCTCGCCTGGGCAAAGAGAAAATCGCCGGCCAGGACGGCCACCCGATGGTTGAAGCGGCTGTGAACGGTGTCCACCCCCCGGCGGGTGGCGGCCTCATCCACCACATCGTCGTGAACCAGCGAGGCCGTGTGGATCATCTCCGTGATCTCGGCCAGCCGGCGATGGCGAGGGCCCAGCTCCCCTTCCGGGGAGATCGCCCGGGAGAGCAGCAGCACGATGCCGGGGCGAATCCGCTTACCCCCGGCTGCGAACAGATGTTCTGCCGCCGCCTGCAGGATCGGATGCCCGGCCCCGATCAGGCTGCGCAGATCCGCCAGCAGGGCGTCAAGGTCGTGCTCGACCGGCTGGAGCAACTCTGCAACCGTGGTCACGACACCTCCCTTGTGGAGCGATCCTAGAAGGCCCGGGCCGGTGACTGCAGGCTCACGGTGCGCACCGAGGGGCGGGCCCCCAGCCAGGCGGTGGCGGCATCAGCAAAGGCATCGGCAGGACCGGTGACACAGAAATGGGATCGCTGCATCGGTTCCGGGGCCGGTGCATCGCGCTGCTCCGTTTCGGGCACATCCCCAAGGCTGCCGAGCAGCGGCCCCAGGCGCTGGGCGGCGGCCAGGGCGGGATCCACCAGCTGCACATTGGGCGGCAGCAGATCGGCCAGCAGCGGCCGCAGCAGCGGGTAGTGGGTGCACCCCAGCACGATCGTGTCCACTGAGGCCGCCAACAGCGGCTCCAGGTACTGGCTGGCGGCGCGGCGCAACTCCGGCGAGTCGAGATTGCCCGCTTCGATCAGGGGCACGAACGCGGGACAACCGATCTCCATGACCGTGGCCGAAGGGCGGCAGGCATGGATGGCCCGCCGATAGGCGCCGCTGGCGGCGGTGGCCGAAGTGGCGAGTACCCCGACCCGGTCACTGCTGAGCTCGGCCGCGACGCTGTCGATCAACCCCACCACAGGCACCCCCCCCTCCGCCACCGCCACATCCAGGGCCAGGGCATTGGTGGTGTTGCAGGCCATCACCAGAACATCCACTCCCTGATGGCGCAGCCAATGCACCACCTCGGCCGCGATCGCCCGGATCTCCTCGTTGGAGCGCTGGCCGTAGGGCACCCGCGCCGTGTCGCCGAGGTAAAGGCAAGGGGAATGGGGGTAGAGGGCATTCACCTGCCGAAGCACGGTGAGGCCACCGAGGCCACTGTCGAACAGACCAACAAGAAGACTCAAGGCTATTGCTGCAGATAGGTCAGGATGCCGCCGGCCACGGCTTGCGCCAGCCGCCTGCGGTAATTGGCATCCGCCAGTCGCGGGGCATCGATCTCCCCGGTGACGAATCCCATCTCGGTGAGCACCGAAGGCATCACCGTGCGGCGGATCACGAAGAAGCGGCCGGGCCGGGCCCCGCGGTCGACGGTGCCAGGAGAGATCGCCAGCAGCCTCTCCTGGATCAGTTCCGCCAGTCCGCGCGAACGGCCCCCTTCGAAATAGAAGGTCTCGATCCCGTTCACATCGGGGCGACCCATGCTCAGGGCATTGGCATGCAAGCTCACGAAGACATCGGCGCCGCTTCTGTTGGCCAGGGCCACCCGGGGCGGGAGGTCCACGTCCACCTCGGAAGTGCGGGTCATCAGCACCTGCACCCCACGGGCCTGCAGCAGCTGGGCCACCTGCAGGCCCACATCGAGCACCACATCCGTTTCGCGCAGATCACCGATGCCCACCGCACCCGGATCCGGGCCTCCGTGACCCGGATCGATCACCACCCGGAACCGACCTCGCGGCACCACGGGCAGGCCGTCGGCTGACAGGGGAACCCTCGGCAGGCTGCGGGCACCACCCCCTCCCCTGCTCGCCTGACGGCTCACCCAGGAGCGGCTCGGGCTCGGGGCGTCCACATCCCCTTCCCCCACCCCCCAGAGGCTGCCGGGGCGCAGGCCCCGCAGTTCCATGCGCCAGCGATCGCGGGCGGTGCCCACTAGGCGCAGCTGGCGAGGATCCAGCCGGGTACCGGGCTGGAATTCCATCACCAGGCGGGTGGTGCGGGCATCGGGCTTGCCGATCCGCACTTCGCGCAGTACGCCGCTGGAGGGCACCGATCGGGTGCGCATCGGTGCTCCGGGCAGATCCACCCAGACCCGGGGACCGCGTCCCCCTTCCCCCTCCTCAAAGAAGGCCTGGAGCGGGATGCCCGGCGCCGTGCGCAGCTCCAGCACCCCATCGCGGCTGATGCGCCACGCCGAAAGGGAGCTGGCAGCCAGTGCCGGCAGCTCCCCCAGCACGACGAAGGCACTGAACAGCACCCCCGCCAGGCGCCCATGGCGCCGCCAGCGGGAACACCATCCCAGGGCCGCGGCAATCGGCATCGCGGAGTTCAGAAGAGGGAGGGGCGCCGGTGCTGGAGGCTGGGCATCTGGGCCCGCACCCGCAGCAGATGGGAGGTATCCACGGGCGCCATGGCCAGGCCGGGGGTGGTGCCGGCATCGGCGAGCACGGTGCCCCAAGGGTCGATCACCAGGGCGTGGCCATGGGTCTGGCGCCTTCCGTAATGGAGCCCGGTCTGGGCCGGGGCCAGCACATAGGAGGTGTTCTCGATCGCCCTGGCCTGGAGCAGCACCTGCCAGTGGTCCTTGCCGGTGTAAGCCGTGAAGGCGGCCGGCACCATGACCACCTCGGCGCCGGCAGCGGCCATGTGGCGATAGAGCTCCGGGAAGCGCACGTCGTAGCAGATGGAGAGGCCGATCCGGCCCAAGCCCGGCACCTCCACCACCGGCGGCGGCTCGGAGCCGGGACGCACCGTGGCCGATTCCTGATAGGGAATCCCATCCGGGATGTCCACATCGAAGAGGTGGATCTTGTCGTAGCGGGCCAGCACCTGGCCTTCGGTGCCCACCAGTTCGGAGCGGTTGAAGGTCTGCCCCTCGCCGGCCGGCACGGGGAACCCGCCACCCAGCAGGGTGACCTGATAGCGCCGGGCCATGGTCACCAGGAAGCTGCTGCTGCGCTCGGCCAGCTCAGGAGCGAGGCGGAGCCGCAGGTCGTCATCGCCCATGAAGGCGAAATTCTCCGGCAGACCCACCAGCTCGGCACCGCGGCGGCTCGCCAGCTCGATCTGCTCCTCAGCGGCCGCGAAATTGGCATCCGGGTCGGAAGTGCTGGTGAGTTGCAGCGCTGCTGCCAGGAAACTGCTCACCGACACCTCGGACATGACCGGCGAACTGTAAGGGAGGTGCCCCTTTCCACAAGTCCCCCCTGGCGCTGCCGGAGCTCAGCTGGCCCGCAGCACCCCGGGTTCCGCCTGGATCGGCACGATCTCGAGGCTGTCGACGGCGGCGCAGCAGGCGAAGTCGGCATCGTGGTTGCCGATCCGGATCAGCCGCTGGCCATGGCTGGCGGCCCGCAGGCAGGTCTCGGTGTCATGGCGCCACTGCTGCCAGAGGGCCAGGGCAGCGAGCATCTCGTCGTTGGCGCACACCACACCGCGGTGGGGGGCCACGGCCAGTTCGATGGCGGCGGAAGCCACGGCACCAGCGGCCAGGCTGTCCTCCAGGGAGTAATCCCCTTCCCAACCGCTGCCCACGATCCACACCTGCTGGGCGTCGCGCTCGATCAGGCGGCGGGCCACGGCGGTGCGGTTGGGCAGGCAGGCGGTGATCAGCAGCGGCACCTCACGCACCGCCGCCAGCGAGCGGGTGCCGTTGGTGGTACTCATGAAGATGCGCTTGCCGCCCACCAGCTCCGGCGTGACGGCCAGGGGGGAATTGCCCAGGTCATAGCCCTCCACGCGCTGGCCGCCCCGTTCCCCGGCCCGCAGCCGCTGCTCGGCGGGCCAGCGGGCCGCCTCCGCCTCGAGCGCGGCGAGGTCGGCGAAGGCCTGGATGGCCTCGGCCCCATTCAGCAGGGACCAGGCGATGGTGGTGGTGGCCCGCAGCACATCGATCACCACCGCCGCATCGGGGCCGCCCTCGGCAGGAGGCAGCACGGGTGGCACCGCTTCAGACGTATGGAAATAGGAGATCTGCATCGGTTCTTCGATCGCGGTGGGGCGAGTGTGGCAGAGCTCGGCCGTTGAGCGGCGCCTGGAACCATGGGGCAGAGTGAGGGCCCGATCGGCTC
>Ga0164292_10000070_pt1 | contig 62265 bp, 57 predicted proteins | sample GEODES117metaG_FD_111486 | JGI IMG/M metagenome (GOLD analysis project Ga0164292, IMG submission 111486) | Eutrophic lake water microbial communities from Lake Mendota, Wisconsin, USA - GEODES117 metaG | ecosystem: Environmental > Aquatic > Freshwater > Lake | place: USA: Lake Mendota... | reverse complement strand
TCCAACGGGTTATAACTTCGAACCAATGTAAATCCACCCAGAATTGCAGGTGAAACATTGTCTGCGTGATAACTTCCACTAGCCAAAAATTCGCCTTCCATGGCAAACGGAATCAACTCTTTTCGATGCATAGGAATACCCAACAATTCATTGATTCCTACCACAACTCCGGCAGCACTTGCGGCACTGCTGCCTATGCCACTTCCGGCTTTGATTTTTTTATGAATTTCAATTTCGACCCCGAATTCTAAATCCAAGTGACTGAGCAAAGCCATTCCTGCGACTCCTGCCACATTTTTATTGGTTTCTAAAGGCAAATCAGCTCCGGTTATTTTGGTAATTCGAAGTCCTTTTTCTTTGACTTTTCGAATAATCATTTCGTCGCCAATGTTTTCCAGACACAATCCTAAGACATCAAATCCGCAGGATAAGTTGGCTACTGTGGCGGGGCAGAATATTTTTATTTCGTTCATTTTCTGAGGTTCTGAGGTTCTAAGGTTTTAAGGTTCTGAGGTTGCTTAGTACCTTAGAATCTTAGTGCCTTAGCACCTTAATTAAACATTTCCAATCCGAATCACATCCGCAAAAATACCTGAAGCAGTCACTGCAGCACCTGCACCGGCTCCTTTGATGAGCAAGGGTTGATCGACGTATCTGTCGGAAAAAAATTCCACTATATTGTCTTTTCCTTCTAAATTATAAAACGGACTTTCTTTAGGAATGAATTGCAAACCAACACTGGCTTTTCCCTTGTCGAATTTAGCAACAAATTTTAAACGGCAATCTTTTTCTTTTGCTTCTTTTAGCAAATTTTCAAAATGACTTGAGTGTTTGGTCAACGATTTAAAAAAGTCTTCATTGGTTATGGTTTCCATACATTCTTTTGGTAAGAAAGAACTATTTTCAATGTCTTCCATTTCCATTTGATAGCCGCTTTCGCGAATTAAAATCAGAATTTTTCGAGCGACATCCACACCACTTAAATCAATTTTTGGGTCGGGTTCGGTGAAACCTTGCACGCCGGCTTCTTTTACTACATCGTGAAAGTTGTAAGTTTCACTAAAATTATTAAAAATAAAATTCAAACTTCCGGATAAAACGGCTTGAATTTTATGAATTCGATCACCGGAAGCAATCAAATGTTTTAATGTATCAATAATTGGTAAACCAGCACCCACATTCGTTTCAAACAAAAACGGAGCATTGTATTTACGTGATAAGCGTTTTAAATTTAAGTAATTATCATACTCCGATGAACAAGCTATTTTGTTACATGTCACAACTGCAATATTTTTTCTAAGATAATGTTCGTAAGTCGCAGAAACTTCAGTATTTGCAGTAATATCAACAAAAATACTATTGCGTAAATTCAACGCTTTTGTTCTCTCAATAAAATCAGCTTTCGAAGCTTGTTCACCTTTATCCAAAGTTGTTTTCCAATCTTTTAATGAAATTCCTTCTTCATCAAAAACCATTTTTCGGGAATTGGAAAGAGCAATGACACGCAGATTTATTTTTAAATTTTCTTTTAAAAATTTCTTTTGTTGGTGAATTTGTTCGATGAATTTTTCGCCAACATTACCAACACCCATCACAAATAAATTCAACTGTTTGGTTTGTTCTTCAAAAAAACGTTCGTGTAGCGTATTCAATGCTTTTTTTACATCTTTTTCATTGATTACCAAAGAAATGTTTCGCTCGGAAGCACCTTGAGCAATCGCCCGAATGTTGACATTGTTTTTGCCCAACGTACTAAACATTTTTCCGCTGATTCCTTGGTGATTTTTCATTTGTTCACCCACCAAAGCCATTATACACAAGTCTTTTTCAACGATGCATGGATTGATTCTGTGTTGTGAAATTTCAAGTTCAAAAACTTTATCAATTGAAGTCTTTGCTATAGCAGCATCTGCATTTAAAATTCCGATACAAATGGAATGTTCTGACGAAGCTTGCGTGATAAAAATAACGCTTATCGAATGAATAGAAAGCACTTCAAACAATCGTTTGGAAACTCCGGCAACACCTACCATTCCGGAACCCTCTACTGTAATCAAAGCAATTTTATCAATATGAGAAATGCCTTTAATCGGATTCCCATTCGGGTTTGAGGCCGATGAGATGTAGGTACCAAACGCTTCCGGTTCAAACGTATTTTTAATCCAAATGGGTATGTTTTTGCTTAAAACCGGTTGAATGGTTGGTGGATAAAGCACTTTCGCACCAAAATGCGACAACTCCATCGCTTCTTCGTAGGTGATTTTTTCTATCGGTTGGGCTTGTTTGACAATTTTCGGATTGGCAGTGAACATTCCGTTGACGTCTGTCCAAATTTCTAATTCTTTCACATGCAAAGCTGCTGCAACTATCGCAGCTGTATAATCAGAACCACCACGACCCAAGGTAGTTGTGTTTCCATCAATTGACGAGGCAATAAATCCGGGAATTACGAATACTTGTGACGAATCTGACTTAAAATAATCAGCAATGATTTTGTTCGTCAGTTCAAAATTTACTTCCGCTTTGCCAAAATTACTATTGGTTTTGATGAGTTCGCGACTATCTTTAAAACTGCTGTTTCCAACCATTTGTTTAAGGGCTTCTGCAATGATATAAGACGACAACAATTCACCGAAACTAACGATCATATCTGATGTTCGAGCCGTTAATTCGCCCAACAAATAACAACCATCTAACAAAGTTTCTAAATAGGAAATATTCTTTTTACAATAATGTAATAAAGCTGTTTGCTCGTTGACAGGAACCAAATCTTTAATAGCTTCGAGGTGTTTTTTTTCAATTTGTAAAACCACATCACGGTATGAATCATCTTTTGTTGCTGCTTTTTGAGCTGCCGACAAAAGTAAATCGGTTACGCCACTAAAAGCAGAAACAGCTACTATCAGTTTGCTTTCCTTTGATTTTTTCTCAACGATAGCAAGAACGAGTTTTATATTTTGGGCATTGGCAACCGAAGTTCCTCCGAATTTTAATACCTTCATAGGATTATTTTTTATTTTAAAATAGGATTTTTATTTTATTCTTTCGAATAAGCATAGCTGCGGATGATATGTAAAAATTATACCCCGAATGGGGTTGTAGTTGTAGAAGATGTACCAAAGGAAAATCCGTTCAATACATTGAAGGATTTGATAGTATAATTAATGTTCTTTTGTGATTTCATCTGAAACAAATGTAATAAATTTACGTAATTAAAAAAGAAAATCTGAATTTTTACGAATAGTTTACCAAAAAGTATATTCTACTAGCATATGAAAATTTTTACAACTGAAAAAATTAAAGAAGTTGATAAATTGACAACGGAGCGTCAACACATCACCTCATTTGAACTCATGGAGCAAGCAGCTTTGCAGGCATTTTTATGGCTCGTTCATCATTTTCACGACAAGAAAAAAGTTTTTCACTTTTTTTGTGGTGTGGGAAACAATGGTGGTGATGGTTTGGCAATTGCACGGATGCTCAAACAAAATTATTATGATGTGCATGTGTATGTTGTTCCTTTCAGCAAAAAATTATCACCTGATTTTGAATCGAATTTAGAACGATTGAAAGAGTGTAATTTGAAGTATGAAATTATAAATGAAGACGCCGATTTTCCTGATATTGCAGAAAATAACATTGTTGTGGATGCCATTTTTGGAATCGGCCTTTCACGTGAAATGGATGAATGGATTCAACAGATTGTTCAAAAAATCAATTACCATCAATCGTTCAAAGTTTCGATTGATATTCCTTCCGGATTATTTTTAAATCGAAAAACATCGATTGCCATCCAGTCGGATGTTGTGTTAACCTTTCAAATTCCTAAACTTAGTTTTTATATTCCGGATAACGAACAGTTTATAAATGAAATAGTTATTCTTCCGATTGATCTGGATGAAAAAGCAATTGATTCTATTCCAACTAATTATTATTATACCGATTTAAATGAAATAAAAAAACGATATAAACCCATATCAAAATTTTCACACAAAGGAACGCAGGGCCATGTGTTATTAATTGGAGGATGTTATGGCAAAATTGGGGCAATGGTGCTAGCTTCGCAAGCTGCTTTGCGTTCCGGTTGTGGTTTAGCAACTGTTTATACGCCAAAATGTGGGTATGAAATTTTACAAACTGCATCACCAGAAGCGATGGTAATCACCGATGAAAATTTCCATAAAATCACTAAAATCGCATTTGATTTTGAACCCAAAGCCATTGGAATTGGGATGGGAATCGGACAAGATTATGAAACAGTTAAAGCATTTCATTCATTTGTAAACAGCAATACAATTCCGCTAATTATTGATGCTGATGCCCTGAATATCTTATCAGAACATGAGGATTGGTTAAAATTATTGCCTAAAAGTTCCATTTTAACTCCTCATCCAAGAGAATTGGAACGACTCATTGGAAGTTGGACTGACGATTTTGAGAAAATTGAAAAAGTCAGAGCTTTTGCAAAGGAACACCATTTAGTGGTTTTAATAAAAGGAGCCTATACTTTAATTATTGACGAGAAAAATGTCTTTGTCAATTCTTCAGGAAATCAAGCTTTGGCCACAGGAGGAAGCGGTGATGTGCTTTCCGGAATGATTGCAAGCTTCCGAGCACAGGGTTACCAAGCAGTAGATGCGGCACTTTTGGGTGTTTATTTTCATGGACGAACAGCTGATATCGCCATGAATGATATGGGCTATGAAGCGTTTATAGCTTCGGATATTATCAAGTATTTGGGGAAAGTTTTTCTGGAGTTGAAGACTTAAAATTAAACCATTAAGACATTGATGTTCATTAAGTTGTGATCTATCTTAATGCATCTCAATACCTTAATGGTTCGAAAAATATGATCTATACTATAAACCGACTTCAGTCAATAATTCTTTTAGTTTTAAATCAGAAGGTCTCGGTGCATCGGCACTTACAATTTTACCTTCGGTATCAATCAGGATAAATCTCGGAATTCCGTCAATGGCATATTTTTTTACAAAATCAGATTCCCAAGCATTGTCCGCAATCAATTGAATACCTTTCAGCTCTTTGTCCGCCACCATTTTCTTCCATTTTTCAAAATCTTTGCGTTCATCAATAGAAATGCTGACAAACTCGATATTTTTTCCGTGGTATTCTTTTTCAACTTCTTTTAACGCCGGAATTTCAGCAATACACGGTCCGCACCAAGTAGCCCAAACATCAAAGTAAACAAATTTCCCTTTCAAACTTTCGAGTGAAGTTTTTCCACCAGTTACATTTTCATAATCAAAAGTAGGAGAGGCTGCTCCTTTGCTTATTTTTTTTAATGTCTCGTATTTTTGCGTGACTTTTTGATTAAAGGTTGAATCAGTTGAATTAGCAATAATTCCTTTATAAACTTTATCAATATCTTTGGCAGCTAAATTCAATTCATCGAGCATATTTTTAGTTAATTCGCTACGAATCATTTTGCTTTTAACTGTTTGTAATTTTTCCATTCCCCGATCAAACGATGTTTGTCCTTCTGCTGGTGTATTATAGATGAATCGTTCAAAAACTGCACCAATCAAACCTCTGTACGCATAGGAATGTTTAAAAGTTTCTTCATCATTCATATCAAAATCATCTGCAACTTTAGGAAAGCTATCACTCGTTTTAAATTCATTATTAGCAGTGGCATAACCGTGATAGGGAGCATATTTTTCAAAACAATTTAGTCCAAAAAAGTCTATTTCTTTCTTTTCGTTGGTAACAAACTTTTGATTTTTAATTTTTGATGATTCGAGTTTGTTTAATAACCTAATTTTGAGATCTTCAATAGTTTGAATAAACGTTTTCTCATCAACAGCATAAGCAGTTAGCACATCTTTAAAATTAGATGGATTTCCAAATTTTGATTCAATTACTTTATTTTTTTGAATCATGTAATTGTTTTCTTCTTTACCAGTCCCGTTAAATTTCATTGCATTAATAAAATCATCAGCCTCTGTTTCTATTTGCAAATTAAATCCTTGTTCTAAATACACAAAATATGATTTTTCATCTGTTAGTAACAAATAATACATTCCTTCATAAGGTAAATCCAACGTATCCGAAAAAGCTCCATTAGATTGCAAGGGAATTTTTTTAGAAAAGTTGATACCTTCTAATTCAATTTCTTTTGCGTCTGTTCCGGTAATAAATCCTGACAGAGTAGTAATTTTTTCTTTTTCCTGACAAGACGTAAAAGAAATAATGGTGAGTAAAGCGATAATTTTTTTCATCCTATTGATTGTTTAGATTTTCAAAAATAAACAAATCATTTTTTATTTGTTATTAAAAAAACTACAATTGTTTTGCATTTATGCAAACGTTTGCGGAATTTTGGCACCTCAACAATCAACCAATGGATTACTCGCATTATATCAGTTCAGAAGTACTTTCTTTAGAAACAATTAATCAAATTATTTTTGAACATAAAACCTTGGCATTGTCGGAAGAGGCAAAGGTTAACATTCAAAAATGTCGTGATTATCTCGACCAAAAAATGAAGACCCATGCCGCTCCGATTTACGGTATAAATACGGGTTTCGGTTCGTTGTGTAATGTGAAAATTTCCAATGAAAACCTTTCGCAACTTCAGGAAAACTTAGTAAAATCGCATGCGTGTGGAACGGGTGATGAAGTGCCTCAAGAAATTGTAAAATTGATGTTGTTACTCAAAATACAATCGTTGAGTTACGGACATTCCGGTGTGCAACTGGAAACAGTGGAACGTTTGATTGAATTTTACAATCATGATGTTTTACCGGTAATTTATACGCAAGGTTCGTTAGGTGCTTCCGGTGATTTAGCTCCTTTGGCTCACCTGAGTTTGCCCTTATTAGGTGAAGGCGAAGTATACTTTGAAGGTAAAAAAGTTGCTTCCAATGAAGTTTTAAAGCATTTTGGATGGAATCCTATTGTTTTGCAATCCAAAGAAGGATTGGCACTGTTGAATGGCACGCAATTCATGAGTGCTTACGGTGTTTCTATTTTATTGAAATCTTATAAATTATCGTACTTAGCCGATTTAATTGGAACGATTTCTTTAGAAGGTTTTGATGGAAGAATTGATCCGTTTAACGAACTGATTCATTTGGTTCGTCCGCACAAAGGTCAGATTGAAACGGCTCAACGAATCACTGATTTTTTAGAGGGAAGTCAGATTATCGAACAACATAAAACGCACGTACAAGATCCGTATTCGTTCCGTTGCATGCCGCAAGTGCATGGTGCTTCCAAAGATGCGATTGATTATGCCCGACGTGTTTTTAAAACGGAGATTAACTCCGTAACCGATAATCCGAACATTTTTGTAGGCGAGGATATTATTGTTTCCGGTGGAAATTTCCATGGACAACCGTTGGCGTTAGCTTTAGACTTTCTTGGAATTGCTTTGGCCGAATTAGGCAGTATTTCCGAAAGAAGAACGTATCAATTGATTTCCGGACTTCGTGGTTTGCCCGCATTTTTAGTCGACAATCCGGGATTGAACTCCGGCTTTATGATTCCGCAATATACTGCAGCAAGTATCGTAAGTCAGAACAAACAATTGGCCACTCCTGCTAGTATTGACAGTATTGTTTCCAGTAATGGTCAAGAAGATCACGTGAGTATGGGAGCCAATGCAGCTACGAAATGTTTGAAAATTCTAGAAAATTTAGAACGTATTTTGGCCATCGAGTTAATGAATGCTTCGCAAGCGATTGATTTCAGGAGACCTTTAAAATCGAGTGATTTTATTGAACAATTTTTAAAATCGTATCGTTCAGAAGTTCCTTTTGTTAAAGAAGATCGTATTTTACATTATGATATTGAAAACTCAATTGCGTTTTTGAAGAGTATTGCCATTGAGATGGAGAATTAAACAAAGTACTATTTAAAGCAAAATTAATTTTTTATAATCCTAATACAATAGTAGGATCAATATCTAATTTTTTACTGATATCTCTTGCTGTTTTTAACGTAGGTTCCGTTTTTCCTGTTAAATATTCACTAACTCTTGAAGTGCTAACCCCCAATAATTCCGATAAACGTTTTTGATTGAGTCCACGTTCATACATACGTAATTTCATGGTTTCAATTAGCGTCGGTTTTTTAACGGGATAATTTGCTTCTTCATAATCAGCAACAAGGTCCGACAAAATATTTAGTTCAATATAGCCTTCAGCCTCTTGATTTTCGATGTTTTCTTGATTTTGTAAAAGTTCTTCAATTCTTTGAAGCAATACATTATATTCTTTTTTTGTTTTGATCATCGCTATATATTTTTGATGTCTTTTATTTTGTCATATTCAGCATGCGTTCCAATAAAACGGATGTACACTTTTTTTGCGTTGAATGAAATAATTGCAACTAATCGATAGGTATTTCCTTTTATATTGAAAACAAAACGATTATTGCCAACATAATCAACCGTATTAAAATCCTTTTTAATATCATTTAGCGAATTCCAATCCTTAGAAGTTACTGTGTAATACCAAATAATTAAAGCACTTTCGGCATCATTATGATTCTCAGAAAATTCTTTTATTCTTTTGAAAGTAACAATTCGCATTAAGAATATTTTTGTAAAGATAAATAAAATTCTGAAATACAAAATAATATTTTGAAAAACAAATGTCTGATTTTTGTTTTAAATTAATAAAAAAAATTAAAAATTTTAAAGTAATTGGCTTTTTAAAGAGTTTTGAGATTGAGATGGAATAGTTAATCTTTCACAAACCATGGTTTTACCATCATATTTGCATCCACAATTGATTTTCTTTTTCTATTAATAATTTTATTGGACTGTGAATATGTAAATAATTTTTTTCCTTTAATTAAAAGTTTTTTGGGAGGTTGACTTCTTCCTTGACCACCACCAGAAATTGAATTATTTGCATCATCAATTGCAGAAATTCGATTAGATATTGTATCATTCGATAATACTAATAAAATACTCTCATCAATAATTACGGTATCTTTTACTTCAATTATCTCAAGTATAATATTTTTTTTACTTTCAATCCTACATATACCAATACTCCAACTTGATGCCAAGTCAAAATTCCAGTAGTATTCAAAAGTGTTGTCAGATTTTAGAATAATTTTTTCACCAATCTCATTTTTATAAGTTCCAATCAATTTTTCTTTAGAAAATGATGATTGAACCTTTAGAAATAGAACAATGAGTAAGATTATTTTCTTCATAATTAAAAGCTATAATGAACCTTTCAACTTAAAATTCTTCTCAATCGCCTTAATCATTTCACCCGCAATATCTTTGTTAGTAGCTCCTTCAATTCCTTCTAATCCGGGAGAAGAGTTAACTTCCAGTAAAAGCGGACCTTTACTCGAACGGATAATATCTACACCGGCAACTTTCAATCCCATCGCTTTGGCGGCTTTTACAGCTATGATTTTTTCTTCTTTGGTAGGCTTGATGACAGATGCCGTTCCACCTAAGTGAATGTTTGCTCTAAATTCTCCCGCTAAGGCTTCCCTTTGAATGGTGGCTACTACTTTTCCGTCAATCACAAACAATCGCAAATCTTTTCCATTGGCTTCTTTGATGAATTCTTGTACTAAAATGTTTGCATTCAGACTCTTGAAAGCGTTAATTACACTTTCTGCAGCTTTTTTAGTTTCTGCTAAAACAACGCCTTTTCCTTGCGTTCCTTCTAAAAGTTTAACAATCAAAGGAGTTCCACCAACCATTTTTATCAAATCATCGGTATCTAGGGGAGAATTGGCAAAACCTGTTGTCGGAATATCAATTCCATTATTTAATAACAATTGTAACGAATATAATTTATCTCGCGATTGTGTAATGGCAGCAGAAGAATTCAAACAAAATATTTTTAACGCTTCAAACTGGCGAGTCAACGCACAACCATAAAAAGTAATATTCGGACGAATTCTCGGAATGACAGCATCCAATTCATTCAAAATTGTTCCGCCTCGATAATGTATTTCAGGAGTGTCGGCGTCCAATTTCATGTAACATTCCTTGATGTTTAAAAACCGCATTTCATGTCCGCGACGTTCACCGGCTTCCATGATTCGTTTGTTGCTGTACAATTCAGGATTACTGGCTAATAATCCGATTCGTAGTCCGCTTTTTTCTTTTGAAACATCCGGATATAAGTCATTTAATTTATCGCTTGAATTATCGCCCAACAAATATTTTCGTTCCGGGTCAACTAGTGCTCGTCCACTCATGGCTTCGCGACCTAACAACATTCGGAACCCCATGGAATCTCGATTGGTTAGCGTCATTTCAATCATCCAATTGGATTCGCCTAACTTTAATTGCGTTTGAATCACAAAACGTTGTTCACGAAAACCACTTGAACTTTTAACGACTCTTTTGTCAATTAATGGTGCCTGACAATGAATGATTGTTTTGACATTGTTTTGAATTGGGTTGATATCAAATTTCACCCAATGTTCACCTTCTTTGATAAACGGACTAATATTTATGGCATGCAAGGCAGAAGTTTTTGCACCGGAATCCACTCTAGCTTTGATTGTTGGTATTCCTAATTCAGGAAAGGAACACCATTCTTCACTACCTAAAATTAATTTGTTATCTAACATGATTTTGATTGATGTTGATATAAAAAAAGTCACGAATTCAGAATTAAAAATAGTTATAATTCATGAATTCGTGGTTTAAATAAAATTACTTTTAACTCGTTGGTTTTTCTGCTTTTTTGATTTTTACAGTTAATTCAGTAGCATCATCCTCAATATCCATAAAAATTTCATCTCCATCTCCAATTTTAGATGTGATAATTTCCTCTGCTAATGAATCTTCAACATATTTTTGAATGGCTCTTTTTAAAGGGCGTGCACCAAATTGCTTGTCAAAACCTTTTTCAGCAATAAATGCTTTGGCTTTATCCGTTAAAGTCAAGGAATAACCTAAATCTTTTATACGAGCGTATAATTTTTTTAATTCAATTTCGATAATTAAATTAATATCTTCTTTTTCTAAAGCATTGAAAACAATGACATCATCAATACGATTCAAAAATTCGGGAGCAAATGTTTTCTTCAAAGCATTTTCAACTACACTTTTAGAATGTTCATCCGCTTGGGAAACTTTTGCAGCAGTTCCAAATCCAACTCCTTGTCCAAAATCTTTCAATTGACGAGCTCCAACATTGGATGTCATGATGATAATTGTATTTCTAAAATCGATTTTTCGGCCTAAACTATCGGTCATGTAACCATCATCTAAAACTTGAAGCATCATATTGAATACATCCGGATGAGCTTTTTCAATTTCGTCTAATAAAACTACACAATAGGGTTTTCGACGAACCTTTTCAGTTAATTGACCTCCTTCTTCGTAGCCAACATATCCCGGAGGAGCACCTACCAATCTGGAAATTGCAAATTTTTCCATGTATTCACTCATGTCAATTCTAACCAAAGCATCTTCTGAATCAAAAAGTTCTTTAGCTAAAACTTTTGCTAATTGTGTTTTTCCAACACCGGTTTGACCTAAGAAAATAAACGAACCAATAGGTCGGTTAGGGTCTTTTAGTCCTGCACGATTACGTTGGATTGACCGAGCTACTTTCATAACAGCTTCATTCTGACCAATGACTTTATTTTGAATTAATTCAGGTAAATGGGCCAGTTTATTGCTTTCTGTTTGAGCAATTCGGTTTACAGGAATTCCTGTCATCATGGAAACAACATCGGCAACATTATCTTCCGTGACCGTTATTCTATTGTTTTTTGAGTCAACTTCCCATTGTTCTTGAGCAATGGCTAGATCTTTTTCGATTCGTTTTTCGTCATCGCGAAGTTTCGCAGCTTCTTCATATTTTTGCTTTTTAACGACAGTATTTTTCAATTCTCGAACATCCTCTAGTTGTTTTTCCAATTCTAAAATTTGTTTAGGAACTTCAATATTAGTAATGTGAACACGAGAACCGGCTTCATCTAATGCATCAATTGCTTTGTCCGGTAAAAATCTATCAGACATGTAACGACTGGTTAATTTTACACAGGCATCAATGGCTTCCGGTGTATAAGTCACACTGTGATGATCTTCATATTTACCTTTGATATTATTTAAAATGATAATAGTTTCCTCAATTGAAGTTGGTTCAACAATCACTTTTTGAAAACGACGTTCTAAAGCACCATCTTTTTCAATATACTGACGGTATTCATCTAAAGTTGTAGCACCGACACATTGTATTTCTCCTCTTGCCAAAGCTGGTTTGAACATGTTTGAAGCGTCTAACGAACCTGTTGCTCCGCCGGCACCAACAATAGTATGAATTTCATCTATAAAAAGAATTATATCGTCATTTTTTTCTAATTCATTCATGACGGCTTTCATACGTTCTTCAAACTGACCGCGGTATTTTGTTCCGGCAACTAAACTGGCTAAATCTAGTGTAACAACTCTTTTGTTGAACAATATTCGTGAAACTTTCTTTTGGATAATTCGCAAGGCTAAACCTTCAGCAATGGCCGATTTACCTACACCCGGCTCACCAATTAAAAGCGGATTATTTTTTTTTCTTCTGCTTAAAATTTGTGAAACACGTTCGATTTCTTTTTCACGTCCAACTACAGGATCTAGTTTTCCTTCTTCGGCCATTTCGGTTAAATCGCGACCAAAATTATCTAACACAGGCGTTTTAGATTTTTTGTTGGTTTTACTTGCCGGATTGTTAAAACTACCTTCTTTTAAACTGTCATCTTGTCCGGAATCATCATTAAACGATTCGTTTTTTGGGAAGCTGTCAGTATACTCGTCTTCGTTGTTATTTGGTATCATATTCAGATATTGTTCTTTAGCTGAGTCGTAATCGATTTTCAGCTTGTTTAATAATTTAGTGGTAGGATCATTCTCGTTCCTTAAAATACAAAGCAAAAGATGTGCCGTGCTGATAGAGGAACTTTGATAAACTTTTGCTTCTAAAAAAGTTGTTTTTAAAGCCCGTTCTGCCTGACGGGTGAGATGTAAGTTTTTTTTTTCGTTTCCGGCTTCAGTATTTGGATTTGGAGGACTCAATATTTCAACTTTCTTTCGCAAATAATCTAAATCAATATCTAAATTATTTAAAATTGTAATTGCTTTTCCGTTGCCGTCTCTCAAAATGCCTAACATTAAATGCTCAGTTCCAATAAAGTCATGACCTAAACGTAAGGCTTCTTCTTTACTGTAAGTAATGACATCTTTGACTCTTGGAGAAAAATTATCGTCCATTGCGTATATTTTTATAGGTAAATTTAGTAAATATGATTGGCAAAAGCAAAAATCATTCCGATGCCAATCTATTGACAGCTAATTGACAAAAAAAAGTTAATAATAAAAGTTAAAGTAGTGTATAATTATTAACTAAAAAATACCTTCATTTTGTTAATAAATCATTGAAATTACTTTGCAGATTTGCTTTAAAAAATCATGGAAATTCGTATATTAGCACGTTTTGAAATAACTATAATTTTAATATATAAATACTTATGTCTGAAGGAGAAAAGTTAATTCCTATTAACATCGAAGACGAAATGAAATCCGCTTACATCGATTATTCGATGTCGGTTATTGTGTCACGTGCTTTGCCTGATGTTAGAGATGGTTTGAAACCAGTACACCGTAGAGTTCTTTACGGAATGTATGATTTAGGAGTTTTTTCGAATAGAGCTCATAAAAAATCCGCTAGAATAGTTGGAGAAGTTTTAGGTAAATATCACCCACACGGCGATACATCGGTTTATGATGCTATGGTTCGTATGGCTCAGGAATGGAGTTTACGTTATTTATTAGTTGATGGTCAAGGTAATTTTGGTTCAGTAGATGGTGACAGCCCGGCAGCAATGCGATATACTGAAGCCAGAATGCAAAAAATTTCGGAAGAAATTATGGCTGATATCGAAAAAGAAACTGTTGACTTTCAATTAAATTTTGACGATACGTTATATGAACCTAAAGTTATGCCAACAAAAGTTCCAAATCTTTTGATAAATGGAGCTTCCGGTATTGCCGTAGGTATGGCAACCAATATGCCTCCTCATAATTTAACCGAGGTTGTCAATGGAACGTTAGCTTATATCGACAATACAGAAATTGAGATTGATGAATTAATGGACTACATCAAAGCTCCTGATTTTCCAACAGGAGGAATCATCTATGGCTATGACGGTGTTCGTGAGGCTTTCAAAACAGGTCGCGGACGTATTGTTATGCGTGCAAAATCAGGTTTTGAGGAAAGTAACGGAAGAGAAGCAATTATCGTAACTGAAATCCCATATCAGGTCAATAAGGCGGATATGATTAAAAAAACAGCCGATTTAGTTAACGATAAGAAAATTGAAGGCATTTCAAACATTCGAGATGAATCTGATAGAAATGGTATGCGAATCGTTTATGAATTAAAACGAGATGCAGTTCCAAATGTCATTTTGAATACATTATATAAATATACACAATTACAATCTTCGTTTAGTGTAAACAATATTGCATTGGTAAACGGTCGTCCTCAAATGTTGAATTTGAAAGAATTGATTCACTATTTTGTGGAACACCGTCATGATGTTGTAGTTCGAAGAGCAAAATTTGATTTGCGTAAAGCGGAAGAAAGAGCTCATATACTTGAAGGTTTAATTATTGCATCTGATAATATTGATGAAGTAATTGCTTTGATTCGTAGTTCAAAAGACGGTGACGAAGCCCGAACAAAGTTAATTGAGCGTTTTTCACTTTCAGAAATCCAAGCACGAGCAATTGTTGAAATGCGTTTGCGTCAACTTACCGGTCTTGAGCAAGATAAATTGCGTGCCGAGTACGAAGAAATCATGAAATTGATTACTCACTTAAGAGAATTATTAGCAAATAAAGACTTGAGAATGAAAGTTATAAAAGATGAGTTGGTAGAAATTCGTGATAAATATGGTGACGAAAGACGTTCGGTTATTGAATATTCAGGTGGAGATGTTAGTATTGAAGATTTAATAGCTGATGAAAATGTAGTGATTACTATCTCTCATGCCGGTTATATTAAACGTACAAACTTATCTGAATACAAAACACAAAATAGAGGAGGGGTTGGTCAAAAAAGTGCCGGAACAAGGGATCAAGATTTCTTAGAGCATTTATTTGTAGCGACCAATCACCAATATATGTTATTCTTTACTCAAAAAGGAAAATGTTTTTGGATGCGGGTTTATGAAATTCCGGAAGGAAGTAAAACATCAAAAGGAAGAGCAATTCAAAATTTAATCAACATTGAAAATGATGATAAAGTAAAAGCTTTCATTTGTACGCAAGACTTGAAAAATGAAGAATATATAAATAGTCATTATGTGATTATGGCGACTAAACAAGGTCAAGTAAAAAAGACGTTGTTAGAACAATATTCTAGACCAAGACAAAATGGTATTGCTGCCATTACAATTAAAGAAGATGATGAATTACTAGAAGCAAAATTAACCAACGGAAAAAGTCAAATTTTAGTGGCTGTAAAATCCGGAAAGTTAGTTCGATTTGAAGAAAGCAAAACTCGTCCGATGGGAAGAAATGCATCCGGTGTTCGTGGAATTACTTTAGCAGATGAAAAAGATGAAGTAATTGGCATGGTTTCTGTAAATGATATGAGCAGCGAAATATTGGTTGTTTCTGAAAATGGTTACGGAAAACGATCTTCATTAGAAGATTATAGAATTACGAACCGCGGTGGTAAAGGAGTTAAAACGCTTAATATTACTGATAAAACAGGACAATTAGTTTCTATTAACAGTGTAACGGATGCTGATGATTTAATGATTATCAATAAATCTGGATTAACTATCAGAATGGAAGTCTCTGATTTAAGAGTTATGGGAAGAGCCACACAAGGTGTTCGATTAATCAACATCAAAGGAAATGATTCTATTGCTGCAGTAACCAAAGTTATGAAAGAAGAAGCTGTGGAAGAAGTTGAATTTGAAGATGTAACAGCTGCCGTTTTAAACAGTGATTCAATAATGGAAACAACTGATTTTGAAGATGACAGTGATGAAACAACAGAAGAAAACGAAGAATAAATATTAATTAAATTTGATTTACCATGAAAAGTAGATACATCGTTCCAGCTTTTACTTTGTTGTTAAGTTTGAGTACAATGGCTCAAAAAGATCAATTAAAAGCGTTGGAAAAAGCAACCAAAAATTATGAAACAACAGCAGTTAAAAATGCATTAGCCTCTGCAGAAGCAGTCATAGCAACTGCACCAGATGCAGAAAAAGCACATTTTTATTTTCTGAAAGGAAATGCTTTATTAGAACTTTCAAACCACAATGTTGAATCGGGAAATAATTTGATTTTAGCAGCAAAATCATATCAAGATCTTATTGCTTTAGAAAAATCAATGGGAAAATCTAAGTATACTTCTCAAGCAGAAGCATCTTTAGCAACAGTTCGCGATAATTTGGTAAATTCTGCCATTGCTGATAATAAAGCAAACAAATATAAAGAAGGTACAGAAAAATTATACCAAGCTTATAGAATTAGTCCAAAAGACACGGTTAATTTATATTATGCAGCAAACGGAGCCATCATAGCAAAAGATTATGATACGGCAATTGAGTATTTAAGACAATTGAAAGATTTAAATTATACCGGAAAGGTCACAGAATATTTTGCAACTGATAAAGCTACAAAAGCTGAAACTTCCTATGGAACTAAAGCTGAAAGAGATTTATATATTAAAGCTGGTACTCATGAAAAACCAAGAGAAGAAAAAGTTCCGTCAGTAAGAGGTGAAGTATACAGAAATTACTCTATTCTTTTGGCTGAAAAAGGTCAAGTTGACAAAGCTTTGCTTGAAATTCAAGCAGCCAGAAAACTTTATCCTAATAATACGGACTTTGTTTTAATTGAAGCTGATTTCTATAATAAAAAGGGAGATATGGATAATTATATTAAAATTATAAAAGAAGCTTCAGACAAAAATCCTAATGATGCAGACTTAATTTATAATTTAGGTATAGCTTCTAATAAATTAAATAAAAAAGAGGATGCAGTTAATTATTTCAAGAAAGTTATAGAGATTAAACCTGATTATGTTAATGCTTATATTAATTTGGCAAATTTCAAAATTGACGAGCAATCTAAAATTTTTGAAGAAATGAACAGTTTGGGAAATACTTCTGCTGACAACAAAAAGTATAATGAGCTAATGGTTAAGAAAAATAAATTGTTAGAAGAAGCATTACCATATTTGGAAAAAGCTATTACTTATCAACCTAACAATCTTGAAGTTTTGAATTTAATGACTCAAATTTATCCTACTTTAGGAATGGATGATAAATATAAAGAAACTAAAGAAAAAATAGATTCTATTAAGTAATAATTCATAAAAAAAATGAAATAATTTACCCCAAAGAAGCTGATGCTTTTTTGGGTTTTTTTTATATAATTTTCTTAATCACTCTCAATTTATGAGTATGTCGATTAGTATCAGCATTATAAATTCCTAAATGATCTAAACGGTCAATTCGAACTTTGCCGCTCGCATGAATGATGTAATTGTCATGCATAATGATGCCAACATGAATTATTTTACCTTCTTCATTATCAAAAAAGGCTAGGTCACCAGGTTCACTTTCTTCAATAAAACTTAAAGCTTCGCCTTGTGTGGATTGTTGTGAAGCGTCTCTTAATAATTTATAGCCGTTAAGTTTATATACCATTTGTGTAAAACCGGAACAGTCAATTCCAAAAGGTGTCTTACCTCCCCATAAATAGGGAGCATTCAAATACATGAATGCGGTTTTTAATAATTCCGATTTAGGTTTTACACCCGTTGCCTTCATTCCTTCAAATTCGTAATTGTATTTGTTTATTACTTCGTAATTTAAAAATGTTAGTGAAGCCCCTAGTGGTAGTGGCATCAATAGATTTGATTCACTGGTAATATATTCGACTAAATCATTATTGAGTATTTGTAAGCTGCCTGAAATTTCATTAAAATCCATTTCAGATATAATTTGGCATTGTTTTGAGTCAATCCATCCTTGATATCCATCAAACTCTAAACGTATCTTAAACCATTGCTTAAGTTGCTCTAGTATCTCAAAATGCTCACCAAACAAAACTTGCGACACTTGTTCGCTTCGATCGTTAGGTTCAATTCGTAGAGGTATGATGGCAAGATTACATATTCCGTACATGAATTTGGGGCTATTTCAAGTGTTAAGATGCGCTTTCAATTACAACTGCTGAAGCACCACCGCCACCATTACAAATAGCTGCAGCACCTATTTTTGAATTGTTTTGTTGTAGAACATTTAGTAAAGTAACAATTATTCTTGCACCCGAACAACCTAACGGATGCCCTAAGGAGACAGCACCTCCATTGACATTAATTTTTGATTCGTTTAATCCAAGTAATTGTGCGTTGGCTAAACCAACAACTGCAAAAGCTTCATTAAATTCAAAAAAATCAACCTCTGAGATTGAAATACCGGCTTTGTCTAATGCTTTTGGTAATGCTTTTGCCGGAGCAGTTGTAAACCATTTTGGCTCTTGAGCAGCATCTGCATAACCTCTAACATAAGCTAAGGGTTTTAATCCTAGAGAATTTGCTTTTTCCTCACTCATAATAATCATTGCAGCAGCACCATCATTTATTGTAGAAGCATTGGCTGCAGTTACAGTTCCGTCTTTTGAAAAAACAGCATTTAGACTGGGAATTTTATCTAGTTTTACATTGGTAAATTCTTCATCTTTTGAAATAATAATTGGTTCCCCTCTTCGTTGTGGAACAGCAACCGGAACAATTTCATTGTCAAATTTTCCTTCTGCCCAAGCTTTGGCAGAACGTTCATAGGATTGAATTGCAAAATTATCTTGAGCTTCTCTAGATATATTATATTCTATGGCACATAAATCGGCACAAACGCCCATGGCATTGTTATCATATGCATCGACTAAACCATCTTTCTGCATTCCATCAATCATTGATGCCGGGCCAAATTTATAGCCGTTTCTTAAATAAACATAATGTGGTATCAAACTCATATTTTCCATTCCTCCAACAACAACTATTTCTGCATCACCACTCTTTATTGCTTGTGTTCCTAACATAAGAGCTTTCATTCCGGAAGCACAAACCTTATTTACTGTAGTACAAGCAACAGTATTTGGTAATCCTGCTAAAATAGCAGCTTGTCTGGCTGGCGCCTGACCAATTCCGGCTTGCACCACATTACCCATAAACAATTCATCAATCAATTTTGGGTCTAATTTTATTTTAGCTAAAGCACCTTGGATGGCAATTGCTCCTAATTGAGGTGCCGAAATAGTCGATAGTCCTCCCATAAAACTTCCTATTGGAGTTCTCACTGCCGAAACGATAACTATTTTTGTATTATTCATAACCAGATTTAAGTTTGTTTGTTTACGTTGCGAATTTAACTATTTTAAAGCTATTTTATAAACAAAAATGTAAATTTTAAAATTTTTAGATTAAAAAAAATATTGAATATATTTTTTTATTTAAAAGCACTTTATTTTATATATTAAACAACTCTTAGTTCTATGTGGTTGACTTTTAACTGATTTTAGAACTTAAATAAAAAAATATCAAAAAAAGAGTTTAAATAGTTGTAAAGTATAGAATGAAAAGTTACATTTGCAACCGCAAAAAAGTTAAGTTCTTTGCAGAATTAGGAGAGGTGCCGGAGTGGTAACGGAGCAGATTGCTAATCTGTCGACGGGTAACTGTCGCCAGGGTTCGAGTCCCTGTCTCTCCGCTTTTTTCGGGGTGTAGCGTAGCCCGGTTATCGCGCCTGCTTTGGGAGCAGGAGGCCGCAGGTTCGAATCCTGCCACCCCGACGAATGGCCCAGTAGCTCAGCTGGATAGAGCAACTGCCTTCTAAGCAGTAGGTCTCAGGTTCGAATCCTGACTGGGTCACGAATTATGCCTATTTATAGGCTTTTACAAAGGTTTTAGTAAACTACTTTAAAACACTCTATTTTTAGGGTGTTTTTTTGTTTTTATAGGGTGTTCAATTTGATTGAGTTTATACAAGCGAACGGATAGTTAAATATCAATTTTTAAAAACGTCTTTAATGTCAAAATCTAAATTGGTTTGACCTAAAAAAATAGGTTGTCCTGAACTATCTTTTGGCAATATTGGTTAATATGATATTCAGTATCTTTTATTAATTAATCTTTTACTTTTTCGTCATCTATTAATGAAATCAGCTGTCCGAAAACAGATTTACTGGAAAAATAACTACTTCTACTCATCGTTTTTTTTGTTTCGCAACTCTAAATTACGATAAGTTTTAAGTAGCCATTAATTTGGCTTCTTTTTTATTTATTTTTATCGGACAACATGTTTAATTAAATAAATTTTATACTCTTAAACGATTTTTTTTACTTTTAAAACGTAATAATATAATTTTAAGCCATAATATATTATCTTTCGTAACTTTTTATAAGTACTTGTCAGTAGCCCCAAATACTACTAGCAATTTTTTATGCAAAATTAAGGTTGTATTATGTCGCCTGAAGAAAAATTGAATATAATTAACCGTTTAAATGCTCTAGAACTTCAACAGAAAAAAAATCTAGATGAACTAGGAGCTTTAAGAAAATACCTCGAAGAAAATCCGAAACTCGTTGCGAGTTGGCAAGATTTAAAGGAGGTAAGTGGCTATTATATTGATAGTTTTTCAAAGGTTGAAGCTTACGAGAATCGTCCAATAAATGATGAAAACAGAAATGTTTTTGTTACTGAAAATCAAGCAAAATCTACGTTAGCAAAAGCTCAACTCAGTCAGTTGTTAAAATCATTTCAAAGTGGATGGAATCATCATTTAGCTAATTATGCTATTTTCCCACAAATGAAAGATGGACAATCTTCGCCCTATATTGGTATTTCAATACTTCCCCAATTTTTAGCCTTTCGATCCCGAGAAAAAGCACAGTTATTTTATCAGCAACACCATGACTTGATTCATCAATATTGGGCTGAATTTTTAGACTAACTTTTTTTGAGTATATTTAGTCAAAATTTTGATGATGAATAAGATACTTTATTTTTTAATTTTTATTTTATTTTCTGGTTTGGGATACAGTCAAGAAAAAATTCCAAAGCAAAATGAGCAACATACTATTCATGATACAACTTTTGTAAATCTTAAAGATTATTCTACCGATTTTGTTTATGATATGCGGTATGCAACGACATCAAATTTTTTAAAAAAAAAAGTATATGATTGTGCAGAATGTTATTTGCGTTATAAAACTGTGAAAAAACTGATTGAAGCGAATCAAAAGTTTATGGTTTTGGGTTTCCGAATTAAACTTTATGATTGTTATCGACCGTTAGCCATTCAAAAGATAATGTGGAAAATTGTTCCCAATCCGATTTACGTTGCTGATCCTAGTAAAGGTTCCATTCATAATAGAGGCGGAGCGGTAGATATTACTTTAGTTGACAAAAATGGTTTAGAACTTGAAATGGGAACTACTTTTGATTATTTTGAAAAAGAAGCTTCTCATAATTATACTGATTTACCCGAAAAAGTACTTCAAAACAGAAAATTATTAAAAAAAATTATGGAAAGTTGTTCTTTCAAAGCATTTCAATCAGAATGGTGGCATTACCATCTAATCAGTGATGAACTGGATACTATTTCAAACTTTAAATGGAATTGTAATTGAATTATTCTACACAATGTAAATAATCAATAAAATAATTTTCGGGTCTGATGAATTCATTTAAAAGTTCAGATTGCATTTCAGGTTTAATCAGATAATCGACCGTTTCAGTACTATATTTTACTCTCATTAAGTTGACTGGACTTACTTTTAATTCTTCTATAGTATTTTTAAGAAATAAAAAATTAGCAGATAAAACCCGTACATTTTTATCTTCATTTCTAAAGAAAGTTCCGCAATTTTCAGTATTGGTATGAACAAGCGTAATAATTTTTCCGTTTTCTAATTGTAAATACAATTTTGTAGAGGCATCAATACAAAAAGCTTTAATAAATTCATTGTTTTTTTGAACTTGTTGAAAATTTAGGACAGGTGTTCCGTTGTCAAGGGAAAGAGAAAAGAAAATATAATTTTCATTGTTACCAAAACGTCTTTCAAACATTAAAAATTCTTTTGTTGTTTTTAAAGTTCCAAGACTATCATTAACTTCTACAGTATAATCACAATTTTTTTGGGCTGTTATTTGTAAGGTGAACAAAAGTAATAAGCTGAAAATTATCAATTTCATATAAGCTATTTTAATTTTTTGCAAAGTAACACAATTTTATTATTATTTAAATCAGTAGTAAAAAAACAAAACAATTCTCCACCTTCTTTTATTCTCCATTTTTTTCGAATAGTTTCTACTGTTTCCGGAAAATTTCGACTTGTGATGTTCCCTTTTTTGTTTTCTAAATGCAACTTCATTTCCTTTTTTTGGTATGGAATTATAGTTGTAATTTCAAAAACTCTGCCACAAAAATCAAGTTTTTCATCGGAAGTATATAGATGCGAATGGGGATGTAGTTTATTTAAATTAAATTGAAACGCAACTTCATTAAAACCGCCTGATTTCATAATTGCGGCATTGGGTTCATAAAGATATTTTTTCGGCTCACAGTAGTTAACTTTAATTGAAGATTCACCTTTATTGAATTCAAATTTTTCTTCATAACTTTTAGAAATATTAACTGTTTTAATTGATGGATTTCCGTCAAAGCCTTGGTGAATTTCCCACAGCAATTCTTTCACTTCATTGTCTACAGCCACGATATGAATGATTGAAATGTTTTTTAATTCTTTTAAACCAGCTGTTAAGTCGAGTAGAGGAGCTGTTTTGATTAGAATTCTGGATGAATAATTAAAATACAAATCCAATAAATCAGGAACATTTGGTTCGCAATCACGCATTATAAAAACTTTTCCTTTCACATCATTTCTTCGGGATGGATCAATGTAAATCCAATCGAATTGTTCATTGTAGGATTTTAAAATTTCATCGCTTTCGCCAGTAATACATTGAATGTTTTCAGCTTTCAACTGATAAAAATTGTGTTTAACAATTTCGGATAATTCCGAATTATGCTCGCAATGAATAACTTTTGAAAATTGTTTGGAAAAGTAAAAAGCATCTACACCAAAACCGCCGGTTAAATCCATTATTTTTTCACCAGAAATAAGTTTTGATTTGTATATTGCTGTTTTTTCTGAAGAGGTTTGTTCTACAGAAATTTTACTCGGATAAATGATTTTTGTTGAAGAAAACCAAGTGGGTAGCTTCTCTTTTGCTTTTCCTTTTGCATCAATTTGATTGAGAATTTCCTTCCAATCTAATTCAGGAAACGGATTTTTTTGTAAAGCTAATTTTGAGACACTTTTACTTAAATTATTTTCTATAAAAAATTGAACTTCATTAATGGTTAAAAAATCAAAATTTTTCAAGGCTAATTATAATTTTCTAGTAAGTACTTGAACGATTTTGTAATCAGGAAAAAATTCCTTCGCAACAACTTTTATAATTGTATAAAGTGGAACTGCAACTATCATTCCCAGAATGCCCGAAATAAATCCTGCAATTAAAATAACTAAAAAAATTTCTAAAGGATGAGATTTTGTGCTATTTGAAAAAATCAATGGTTGGCTAATGTTATTGTCAATCAATTGAACGATATAAAAACCTATTAAAACATACAATGCTGTGGGTAAAATTTCTGTTTGAAAATCGCCACCAATTCCGCCAATCATTGCTAGAGAAGCAGCCAAAACACTACTAATTAAAGGACCAACATATGGAATAATATTTAAAACAGCACAAATAAAAGCTATGATTAAAGCATTTTCAACTCCAAAAATTAGCAAAACAACATAATATAAAATGAAAACAATCATAAGTTGAAAAATTAAACCAATAAAATAACGCGTTAATAATTCATTAATTTTAGAAATAGAATTTAAGGTTTCAAATTCATGGTTATCCGGTATAATTCTTTTTGCTCCGACTAAAAAAGTTACCTTGTCCTTTAAAAAGAAAAAAGTGATGAATAAAACGGAAGCAACGCCAATACCAATTGAGCTTATTGTTGACAAAATTCCATTAAAAAACGTAGGAATAAAATTCATATTCAAGTAAGATGTAATGTCAATGTCTTTCAAAAGATCTTGCACTAGAATACCATGATCAAGTAAATACAAATTCAAATCATTGTATAGAAGTTTGACTTTTTCTTCTATTGATTCAGTATTTAAGAGCGACAAACTTTGAGCCTGAGAAGCAATTAGCGGAACAAACATCAAAATAAACAATGCTACCAAAATAAGAAGTAAAATCATTGTTGTGATTACTGCCCAAGTATTATTGAACCTGCATTTCTTTTTTAAAAATTCTACAACCGGATTACAAATCAGCGTTAGAATTAAAGAAACAACCAAGTAAATTATGATTGATTGAATGGCATACAAAAACCAAGCTCCCAAAGCAACAAGTAAAATAATTCCAAGAGCTCTTAAAATGCCGATTGATAATGTTTTAGAAGTCATTTTGTATTATTTTTTTATTAATCAATTAATTTACAAATACATAATGAACTAGATTAGCACCCATTTTTAATGCTTTTTCTCTAACTTCTTTAGGATTATTGTGTACTTCTTCATCTTCCCAACCGTCGCCTAAATCAGTTTCAAAGGTATATACTAAAGCTAATCGTCCTTTTATAAAAATACCAAATGCTTGTGGCTTTTGTTTTTCATGTTCATGGATTTTTGGAATTCCATTTGGGAAAGAAAACGGTCCTTGAAAGATTTTATGTGTGGATGGAATTTCAACTAACTCATTATTCGGAAAAATTTTCTTGATTTCTTTACGAATGTATTTGTCCATTCCAAAATTATCATCAATGTGTATAAATCCTCCGGAAGTTAAATAGTTTCTAAGGTTTAAGATTTCATTATCATTAAAAACAACATTTCCGTGCCCCGTCATATGAACAAACGGATACGAGAGTAAATCTGGACTACCGGGTTCAACAGTTGCCGGTTTATTTTTCAGATTGGTACTAATATTTTGATTACAAAATTTAATTAAATTGGGTAGAGAAGTCGGATTAGCATACCAATCGCCGCCGCCATTATATTTTAGTAAGGCTATTTCCTGAGCAAAAATTTGAAATCCAATTAAAATAAAAAAGGCTAAAAAAATGTTTTTCATAAAACGAATTTATTCATTTTCAAATACAATCGAATGGCAAGCCACAACTGCAGCAGTTTCTGTTCGCAAACGAGTATTTCCCAAAGATATGGGAATATATTGATTCTCTAGGGCTAATTGAATTTCCATTGATGAAAAATCACCTTCCGGTCCAATTAAAATGGTACAATTTTCACCTTTTTGTAAACAATCTTTCAACGTTTTTTTGTTAGTTTCTTCACAATGAGCTATGAATTTTTGACCTACAATTTCTTTTTTTATAAATTCCTTCAATATGATAGATTCATTAAGAATAGGTAAAAAATATTGATTGGACTGCTTCATTGCTGATAGCAAAATTTTGTTAAAACGTTCCGATTTTATAACTTTTCGTTCAGAATGCTCACAAATAATAGGAGTAATTTCTTGAACTCCAATTTCTGTTGCCTTTTCTAAAAACCATTCATATCGATCATTCATTTTGGTTGGAGCAACAACTAAATGCAAATGGATTTTTGATTTTACTTGTTGTTCAAATGAGATTATACTTACGGTACATTTTGAATCAGATGCTAAAATAATTTCTGTTTTAAATAAGAAGCCTAAACCATTGGTTACAAATAATATATCGCCTTCCATTTTGCGTAAAACTTTATTGATATGTTTGCTTTCTTCTTTGTCAAAAGAAAATTGTTTAGAATCTTTATCTATATGTTCAAAATAAAAAAGTTGCATTAAAATTCAATTCTTGCTTTTGAAAAGACAGAGGCCTTTTCAAATTGATTATGTAAGTATTTTTGGTAACCCACAATGCCAATCATGGCTGCGTTGTCAGTGGTATATTCAAATTTTGGGATAAAGGTTTTCCATCCAAATTTTGCTTCTGCCTCTTTCAACGTTTTTCGAATTCCTGAATTAGCAGAAACACCACCACCAATAGCAATTTGTTTAATACCGGTTTGATTGACAGCCAACTTTAATTTTTCCATTAAAATTTGAATGATAGTAAATTGAACCGAAGCACAGATATCTGCTTTGTTTTCTTCAATAAAATTTGGGTTTAAAGCTGTGTTTTTTTTAACGAAATATAAAATTTGTGTTTTTAAACCCGAAAAACTAAAATTTAAACCTTCCACTTTGGGTTTTGTAAATCCAAATGCTTTTGGATTTCCCTCTTTAGCAAATTGATCAATCAAAGGACCACCAGGATAGGACAGACCTAAGATTTTAGCTGTTTTGTCAAACGCTTCACCGACGGCATCATCGGTAGTTTCGCCAATAATTTCCATATCAAAAAAGTGGTTGACTTTCACGATTTGAGTATGACCACCGGAAATAGTTAATGCTAAAAACGGAAAAGTTGGTTTATCAAAACCTTCCTCATCAATAAAATGAGCTAAAATGTGAGCTTGCATGTGATTAACGGCCAAGAGCGGAATTCCTAATGCCATTGAAAATGATTTAGCAAAAGAACTTCCAACTAAAAGAGAACCCATTAAACCCGGACCTTGTGTGAAGGCAATACCATGAAGTTGCATTTTAGAAACACCTGCTTTTTTTAAGGCCAAATCGACAACCGGCACAATATTCTGTTGATGTGCTCTTGAGGCCAATTCAGGTACAACTCCGCCAAATTCCTCATGAATACGCTGATTTGCTATAACATTGGATAATACTTTGTGATTTTGCAACACAGCAGCAGCTGTATCATCACAGGAACTTTCAATTGCTAATATAAAAATGGGATCAAGTGTCATAAAGAGGCACGAATTTTGAACTATATTTGTTACCAATAATTCAGCTTATAAGAAAGTAAATTTCTTATGTTAAAATTATTTATTTTTGTGTTGTTGTAAAATTATAACTTTACAATAAACGTTACAAATTTATAACAAATAGGGGTATCAAAAAATTTAAAAAAATAATATTACGATTTTTAGTAGTTTTTCTGCTATTAGTGCTGATACTCGGTATTCTTTTGTCGTTACCCGTAGTTCAAACTAAAATTGGAAAATATATAACTGAACAAATCAACAAAGATTATGGTACAGATATAAATGTTGAACAAGTTGCTTTGACCGTTTTTGGTGGAGTTAAACTTAAGAAGGTTTTGATTAAAGACCACCATAAGGACACACTTTTTTATATTAATCGATTAAAAACAAACATATTAGATTTTAATAAATTGTATAACGGTGATTTATTGTTTGGAGATATCAGAATGGATGGATTATTCTTTCATCTAAAACAATATAAAAACGAAAAAGAAACCAATCTGGATAAATTTGTAAGTGCTTTTGATGATGGATCACCTTCTACCGGAAAATTTTTGATGAAAGCAAATGCTATTTATTTGAAAAACAGTCATTTTACAATGATTGATGAGAATAGCGAAGATCCAAAGATATTGGAATTTTTAACAATTGATGCCCAATTAGATGGATTTAAAATAAAAGGAACAGATGTATCTACCGCTATTACAGAAATGTCTTTTTTTGATTTTAGAGGGCTGAAAGTCGAAAACTTAAAAACTCAATTTACTTACACCCAAAAGAATATTTTACTTCAAAAACTGAAACTTTTAACTAAAAATTCATTGTTAAATGCTGATGTTGCTCTTCGCTATAAAAGAGAAGATTTTTCAGATTTTAATAATAAAGTAATATTTGATATAACAGTAGATACAGCCTCAGTTGCTACAAATGATATCAGGTATTTTTACAATGAATTAGGGAAAAATAATAAATTCAATTTTACAGCTTCAATCTTAGGAACTTTAAATGATTTTCATACTAATCAATTAAATTTAGTTGACTTGAATAACACTAAAATTATTGGTGACATTAATTTTAAAAACTTATTTGGTGATGAAAATCAAGGCTTTTATTTAAAAGGTAAATTTGATAAACTTACATCAAATCATGACGACTTAGCCGCTTTATTACCTAATATTTTAGGAAAATCATTGCCGAGTTCCATGAAAAAGTTAGGACAGTTTACGATTTTAGGGAATGCTGATATTACTACAACGTCAATTAAATCTGATTTTTTCATGACTTCTTCTTTGGGGAATTTGCAAACTGATTTAGTGATGTCTGACATTAATAATATTGACAATGCAACGTATAAAGGAAATGTAATTTTATATAATTTTAATGTGGGATTATTGTTAAATAGAAAAGAGCTTGGATTAGTTTCTATGAATTCAGATGTTGATGGAAAAGGTTTTACGTTAAAATTAATAGATACAAAATTCAATGGTAAAATCAGTAAACTTGAATTTAATAATTACACTTATACAGGAATTTTAGTTAAAGGAAACTTTAAAAAACCAATTTTTAAAGGCAAAGTTAATGTTAATGATCCAAATTTATTTATGGATTTTGATGGAATTGTTGATATATCTAAAAATGAAAATGTTTATAAATTCGATACCAAAATAGATTATGCAAATTTGAGTAATTTAAAATTAGTAAAGAATGACAGTATTACTATTTTTAAAGGTAAAATTTATTCCAACTTGGTAGGAAACAGCCTCAATAATTTATACGGAGATGTTTTATTTGAAGAAACATCTTTTCAAAATCAAAAAGATATTTACTTTTTTGATAATTTTAAATTGAGTTCGTCTTTTGATCAAAACAGAGAGCGAACAATTACCATTAATTCCCCGGATATTATTGAAGGTAAAGTGGTTGGTAAATTTGATTTTGAACAAGTTCCTAAGATTTTAGAAAATGCCTTAGGTAGTATTTATACTAATTATCAACCTAATGCGGTAAGGAAAGGGCAATATTTAAAATTTAACTTTGCTTTATATAACAAGATTATCGAAATCTTTTATCCTGATATTTCACTCAGTTCAAATACGTATATAAAAGGAAGTATGAATTCCGACACGAATGATTTTAAAGTTGATTTTAACTCACCAAAAATCAAGGTTTACGAAAATACTATCAGTAATTTGAATTTAGAAATTGATAATAAAAATCCACTTTTTAATACCTATGTCACCATTGATAGTTTGAATACCAAATTATATAAAATCTCTGAATTCAATTTAATTAATATAACCCGAAGAGATACCCTCTTTTTTCGTTCAGAATTTAAAGGAGGGAATGACGCAACGGATTATTACAATATAGATGCCTATCACACCATTGATAATAAGAAAAATAATATTATTGGATTGATGAAATCAGAACTGAAGTTTAAAGATTATTTGTGGTTTTTAAATGAAGAGAATAATAAATCAAATAGAATAGTTTTTGATAAAAATTTTACAAATTTCGAATTTGATAATTTTTCAATTACAAATGATATTCAGAAAATCAACTTTTTAGGTACAATTAAGAATAAAGACTATAAAGATTTAGAACTAAACTTTACACAAGTTGATATTGGTAAAATTATTCCTGAAATCGAAAATTTTGTGATGGCAGGAAATCTGAATGGTAAAATTAAATTCAAACAAAATAACAATTTAATTGAACCACTGGCGGCTATTAACGTTGATGAATTGCATGTAAACAATATTCCTTTAGGAAATTTAGCTTTGAATGTGACCGGTAATAATGAAATGAATTCGTTTAAAGTTAATTCGACTTTAGAAAATGAATATATGGAAAGCTTTAAATTGGATGGTAATTTGTCTTATTTAAATGGTGAGAATGTGATGGATATGGATTTAAAGTTAAACAAATTTAATATTGGAGCATTTAGTACAATTGGAGGTGAAGTTATATCAAATATAAGAGGTTTAGTATCAGGAAATGCAAATTTTCAAGGTAGTTTGTCAAATCCGGAAATGAATGGTCGTTTGTTTTTAAGTAAAGCCGGTTTAACCGTTCCTTATTTAAATGTTGATTATGAATTAGAAGAAAACGCCATTGTTGATTTGACAGAAAGACAATTTTTATTAAGAAATATTAATCTTAAGGATTCAAAATATAAAACCAAAGGAGTTTTGTTTGGAAATGTCAGACATTCCAAATTGAAAGATTGGAAATTAGATATCAATGTTAATGCCGATTATATGGTTGTACTTGATACAGAGGAAAGTGAAGATGCTTACTATTATGGAAAAGCATTCATTTCCGGAAGAGCAAGTATAACCGGACCTACAACAGCTCTCTTGATTGATGTTAATGCAAAATCTGAAAAAGGAACGTTTATCAAATTACCAATATCTGACGAGCAAGGTGTAGGCGAAAAGAATTTTATTCATTTCATCACTAAAGAAGAAAAATTTAATTTAAGCAGTAATTTAAATAGACCCATTCGTGATTACACAGGATTAGAGTTGCAATTTGATTTAGATATAAATGAAAATGCTGAAATTGAAGTTATTTTAGATAAAGAAACCGGTCACAATATGAAAGGAAGAGGTGTCGGAAATTTACTTTTGCAAATTAATACACTCGGAAAATTCAATATGTATGGAGATTTTATGGTTCATCAAGGGGAATATAATTTTAAATACCGTGGATTGGTCAGTAAAAAATTTAAAGTTAAAAAGAATGGAAATATTGTTTGGGAAGGTGATCCACTAAGAGCCCGTTTGAATCTTGAGGCAGTTTATGAAACAAAAGCTAATCCGGCTGTTTTGATGAATAATTCTTCTGTAAATCAAAAGGTACCTGTGGAGGTTGCAATTCTTATTAATGGAACTATAAGTAATCCTGACCCTGATTTTAATATTAACTTGCCCACTGTAAGTTCAACCCTAAAATCTGAAATCCAAACCGTTTTAGACGATAAAGATACACGCCAAACACAAGCTTTATACTTGTTAGCTACGGATAGTTTTTTGAGTGAAGAGGGAGCTAATGTAGGTCAAAATACCTTATACAATAACATGTTTCAAACTATGATTGGTGTTTTTGATGATTTATTTTTTGATGAAGATAGTAAAATTTCTATAGGAGTTGGATATGTCGCACCGGAAAAAAATCCAAATGGGGATACAAACGGAAATGTAAGTGTTTCTACCTCATTTAGTATAAATGAACGAATTTCGGTAAATGGTGTGATTGGTGTTCCGGTAGGTGATGTAAATCAAGCTGCTGTGATTGGCGACCTTGAAGTGCTTTACCGTGTCAATGATGATGGTTCTCTTAATTTTAAAGTTTTTAATAGGGAAAATGATATAAATTATATAGGTGAGGGTGTCGGTTATACACAAGGAATTGGGATAACCTACCAAGTCGATTTTGATACCTTTGATGAATTGTATAATAAAGTTTTTAGAAGTGCTAAATATAAGTTGGAGCAAGAAAATAAACCTAAAGATGAAGTTCCGGATTCAAACTATACTCCTGAGTTTATAAATTTTACCGAACCTAAGAAAAATCCACTGGAAAAGCCAAAAACCGAAAAGGAAAATACAGAGCCACCTATTGAGAAAGTTCCGGAAGAATAAGCTGAATTTTAAATCCAAATTTTATCTTTTTTTATGATAAATTAGAAACTTATCAACGAAAACGATTGATTTTGGAAGAAATTATCAAATACTCAAAAACACACGCTTTAAAGTCGCATTTCTTTGTTAATTTTACATTATAAACATAATAAAATGATTAAAACAATTAAAAAAATAGGTGTACTTACATCTGGGGGAGACTCTCCCGGAATGAATGCAGCAATACGTTCAGTCGTTAGGACTTGCGCTTATTACAAGGTAGAATGTTTCGGAATTTACAGAGGTTACCAAGGAATGATCGAAGGCGATTTTAAAGACATGGGGCCACGTTCAGTTCACAATATTGTCAACAAAGGTGGTACTATTTTAAAATCAGCCCGATCAAAAGAATTTATGACTGCTGAAGGCCGGAAATTAGCCTACGAAAATCTAGTTAAAGAAAATGTTGATGCATTAGTTGTTATAGGTGGAGATGGAAGTTTTACTGGAGCATTGGTTTTTAATAAAGAATATGGAATTCCGGTTATGGGAATTCCAGGTACGATTGATAATGATATTTTCGGAACCAGCCACACATTAGGTTTTGATACAGCCCTTAATACAGTTGTTGAAGCGATTGATAAAATAAGAGATACAGCAAGTTCGCACAATCGCTTATTTTTAGTAGAGGTAATGGGAAGAGATGCTGGACATATCGCTTTAAATGCCGGAATTGGTGCCGGTGCAGAAGAAATTCTAATTCCGGAAGAAAATATGGGATTAGAACGCTTATTGGAATCGTTACGAAGAAGTAAACTTTCCGGAAAGTCCTCTAGTATTGTAGTCATCGCGGAAGGTGATAAAATCGGTAAAAGCGTTTTTGAATTAAAAGATTATATTGACCAAAACCTCCAGGAATATGATGTGCGGGTTTCTGTTTTAGGGCACATGCAACGAGGTGGTGCACCATCTTGTTTTGATAGAGTTTTAGCCTCTCGTTTGGGAGTAAAAGCTGTTGAGGCTTTATTAGAAAATAAAACAGGATATATGGTAGGTTTACATAATGATAAAATAGAGTTGACTCCATTAGAGCAAGCCATCAAAGGACATTCCGGAATAGATAGAGAGCTTTTAAGAGTTTCTGATATTATGTCAGTCTAAAAAATAAATTTTTAATAATAGTAATTAAACAAAATCAAAATGTCAAAAGTTAAAATTGGAATCAATGGATTCGGTAGAATTGGTAGAATTGTTTTTAGAGAATCATACAATAGAGATAATGTTGAAGTAGTAGCAATCAATGATTTACTTGAAGTAGATCATTTGGCATATTTATTAAAATACGATTCAGTTCATGGTCGTTTCAACGGAAAAGTTGAAGTGAAAGACGGTCAATTATATGTAAACGACAAGTTTATCAGAGTAACAGCAGAAAGAGACCCAAAATTAATTAAATGGGATGATGAAAAAGTAGATGTAGATGTAGTTGCAGAATGTACAGGAATTTTTACAACATTAGCAACAGCTCAGGCTCACATTGATGGTGGTGCTAAAAAAGTGGTAATTTCTGCTCCTTCAGCTGATGCTCCAATGTTTGTAATGGGCGTAAATCATTTACAAGCTAAAGCATCAGATACTATTGTATCAAATGCTTCTTGTACTACAAATTGCTTAGCTCCATTGGCTAAAGTTATTCATGATAATTTCGGAATTGTTGAAGGTTTAATGACTACTATTCACGCCACTACAGCAACTCAATTAACAGTAGACGGACCTTCTAAAAAAGATTTTCGTGGTGGTAGATCGGCTTTATTAAATATGATTCCTTCTTCTACAGGTGCTGCCAAAGCAGTTGGAAAAGTAATTCCTGATTTGAATGGAAAATTAACCGGAATGTCAATGCGTGTGCCAACAGCAGATGTTTCAGCAGTAGATTTAACGGTTAAATTAGCTAAAGAAACTACTTATGACGAAATAATGGCAGTTTTAAGAAAAGCTTCAGAAAACGAACTGAAAGGAATTTTAGGCTATACTGAAGATGATGTAGTTTCTCAAGATTTTGTTTCTGATCCCAGAACTTCAATCGTTGATGCTAAAGCAGGTATTGGTTTAAATTCAACTTTCTTCAAAATAATGTCTTGGTATGATAATGAATATGGATATTCTAGTAAAATGATTGATTTATCTGTACATATCTCAAAACTATAATTTTAAGAAAAAGTCCCATTATATTTAATATATTGGGACTTTTTTTATAATCAAACAAACTCAACCTAATGAAATTATTAGTAGACGGTGGTTCAACTAAAGCAGATTGGATTGCTATTGACGAAAACGGAAAAGTGCTTTTTACTACTCAAACTTTAGGATTAAATCCGGAAGTATTAGATAAAGAAGAAGTTATTGCCCGCTTAGAAGATAAATTTGATATTTCTCATAATAGAACCAAAGCTAAAAATCTATTTTTTTACGGAGCCGGATGTGGAACTGATAGAATGAAAAATTTTCTCGCAGAAGTTTTTCAAGAGTATTTTACAAATTCTACTGTCGCGGTTTATGAAGATACTTATGCGGCTGTTTATGCAACGACTCCTAAAGACGAAGAAGCCATTGTTTGTATTTTAGGAACTGGTTCAAATTGTAGTTATTTTGATGGTAAAATTTTACACCAAAAAGTACAGTCTTTAGGATATATTGCCATGGATGACGGTTCAGGAAATCGTTTTGGAAGACATTTAATTAGAGGTTATTATTTTAATAAAATGCCAAAAGAATTAGCTGTTCAATTAGAAGAAGAATACAATTTAGATCCGGACTATATTAAAGCTAATTTATATAAAGAAGCTAATCCAAATGCTTATTTAGCAACTTTTGCTAAATTTATTATTAAGCATAAAGAAAAAGAATTTTGCAAAAAAATAATTTACAAGGAGTTAACTAAATTTGTCAAAAACTATATTTTGCAATATGAAAATTGCAAAACTGTTCCGGTTCATTTTGTAGGCTCCATTGCTTTTTATCTTAAAGATGAACTAGCAGAAATCTTATCAAAATATGATATAAAAATCGGAAACGTTTTAAGACGGCCAATAGATGGTTTAATTGCTTATCATATTTTAAATAAATAGTCTTATTAGCTGTAAAATGAAATTAGATTTTAATTTTAAGTCACCAGCAGCAACATCCAGCGGAGCATGACAATGCGAGAGCATTTGAGCGACATTCATTTTTCCCAATAAGGGTTTGCTGTCAGAATTTAAAGAATGAATTCGTTGAATAATTGTGTCATTATCAGATTTGTCAAAAAGAGATTCCATTTTTTATTTATTGATAGATTCAAAAGTACAATTTTAAGGTTAATCGACAATAATGTATTAAATTTGCACCACATTTTAAAAAGTGAAAATATGGAAAACGGAATTTACGCTAAATTTAATACAACTAAAGGTTCAATTTTAGTCAAATTAACACATGATAAAACACCGGGAACGGTTGGAAACTTTGTAGGTTTGGCTGAAGGTCAATTAGAAAACAAAGCAAAACCAATGGGCAAAACGTATTACGACGGTTTAAAATTTCACCGAGTAATTTCAGATTTTATGATTCAAGGAGGTTGTCCGCAAGGACAAGGAACCGGTGGACCGGGTTATCAATTTGATGATGAGTTTCATCCGGATTTACGTCACGACAGACCCGGTGTTTTGTCAATGGCAAATTCAGGACCTGGTTCTAATGGTTCGCAATTTTTTATTACGCATGTAGCTACCCCTTGGTTAGATAATAAACATTCTGTTTTTGGAAATGTTATTGAAGGTCAAGATGTTGTAGATGCAATTGCTCAAGGAGATATTTTGGAAAAACTTGAAATTCTTAGAGTAGGTGACAAAGCTCAAAAATGGAATGCTATTGAAGCTTTCAGAACATTTGAGGGTTCTCGTGAAAAAAGAATTGCGGAAGAAAAAGAAAAAGCAGAAGCTGCTTTGGAAAAATTAGCTTTCGGATTCGAAAAGACAGAAAGTGGCTTACGTTATAAAATCATTCAAAAAGGAAATGGAAAACAAGCTCAAAAAGGCAAAACTGTTTCGGTTCATTATTCAGGTTCTTTAGAAAACGGAGTGGTTTTCGATTCATCCTATAAAAGAAAACAGCCGATTGATTTCCCTTTAGGAAAAGGTCACGTGATTGAAGGTTGGGATGAAGGTATTCAATTATTACAAGTGGGCGATAAGGCTCGTTTTGTTATTCCTGCATTCCTTGGATATGGTTCTCGCGGTGCGGGAGGAGTTATTCCACCGGATGCTACATTAATTTTTGATGTGGAATTAATGGACGTAAAATAAAAGTGCATCCCGTTTTGGGTTTATGCTATTTTTTCGATTTAAAGATAATTAGTAATAAGTTTAAACATAAGCATTCTGAAAGGAATGCTTTTTTTTGGAATAACTATTGCTTTCGTATCTTTACAAAATCAGATTTCAATTATGCGATTAGTATTTCTTTTTTTCATTGTATTTTATTTTTCAGCAAACTCGCAAGTGTTTAATGTACAACATTGTGGTTATGATTTTACATCGTATTTAGTAATAAATGTGCATGAACAAGGAAATACTGAAAACATCAAAAACCTAAAAATCACAATAGTTGATAGCAGTGGGAGCGATGTAATAAATATAAATAACCGTTGGAGCTGGGTAAATAACAATAAACAATTACTTTTTACACCTAATTATAAATTAGACAGAAATAATAATAAAGTGGAAAATTCAAATCCGGAAGGAAAATGGTTTTTTCCTTTTGCAAAAGATTATTATTTGCTTTCTGTCGTTAATTCATTCACGGCTGACATTTTTAGTGTAAAAATTGAAGATATTGATAAAGAAGAAAACGGAGGTTATTTTGAAACACAAATAATCCCGCTTTCTCCCTTTAACATGTATATTTTATGTTCATCCGAAAATGAACGGCAAGCACAACAATTTGGGCCCAAGACCAACAAACCGGTTGATGTTATTTTAAAGAAAAAAAGCTACTGATTCACAGTTATAAATCCATGAATCAGTAACAAAAAGTTATTCTAATCTAAATCCATCCGGTAAAGTAGCCCCTTTTTTTACTACAATAATACCTTCTTTAATGGTGTAAAATGGAGTATTGGCATCTTCCAGATGGTGGCCACCATTTAGATAAACATCGTTCCCTATTCTACAATTTTTATCTACAATTGTATTATTGATAAAACAACGTTTTCCAATACCTATATTGATGATATTGTTTTCATTATTATGACTGATTTCATCTAAATTTTGATAGAAATCGCTACCCATTACATAGGAGTTTTGAATCGTAGTATCTTCATCAACTCTTGCTCTGATACCAATGACGGAATGCACAATTTTTGCAGAATTAAGAATACAACCTTCGGCTACCATTGATTTTTCAATATACGTTTTGCCTAATATTTTACTTGGAGGCAAAACGCGGGCACGAGTATAAATTTTACTGGAATTATCAAATAAATTAAATTTCGGAATGGAATCAGTTAATCCTAAATTAGCTTCAAAAAATGAATCAATGTTTCCAATGTCAGTCCAATACCCTTCATATTGGTAACTTAATATTTTTTGATTTCCAATGGATTGCGGAATAATTTCTTTACCAAAATCTTTAGTAGTTGAATTTGACATTAATTCAATCAGTAAATCTCTATTAAAAATATATATACCCATGGAGGCCAAGTAATGTTTGCCTTCTTTTTTCATTTCATCACTCACTTCTGAGGTCCATTGTGGCAACAAATCAGTAGCAGGTTTTTCAATAAAAGAAGTTATAAAACTATTTTCATCGGTTTTTAAAATTCCAAAATCGGTAGCTTCTTTTGCAGAAACAGGAAGTGTTGCAATAGTTATGGTTGCTCCGCTTTTTTGATGAGCTTCAATCATTAAATTAAAATCCATTTGATACAATTGATCCCCGGATAATATTAAAGCATAATCAAATTCATGATTCAAAAAATGTTGCATGCATTGTCGAACGGCATCCGCTGTTCCTTGGAACCAAGTAGGATTATCCGGTGTTTGTTCAGCAGCCAAGATATCAACAAAGGCAGTACTAAAATAGCTGAAATGATAGGTGTTTTTGATGTGTTGATTTAGTGAAGCGGAGTTAAATTGTGTCAACACAAACATTCGTTTGATATCTGAATTGATACAATTTGAAATAGGAATATCAACCAAACGATATTTTCCGGCAATAGGCACAGCAGGTTTTGAACGACTTTCAGTTAATGGATATAATCTTGAACCTTGTCCTCCTCCTAAAATAATTGCTAATACACTTTTTTTCATTTTAATTATTTTTTAATGATTGATAAACTTCAACATATTCTTGTGCAACTTTATCCCATGAATGGTCTATTCGCATAATTGTATTTCGGATTGAATCAAATTCTTTGGTATCGCTAAACAAATCAATTGCTCTAGCAATAGAATGATTCACATCGTAAACACTAGTATGATCATGGCAAATTCCAAATCCACCATCCCCTATATCGAGAACAGTATCTTTGAGTCCACCTGTTCTTCTAACAATAGGGATAGTGCCGTATCGCAACGCATAAAGTTGATTTAGTCCACAAGGTTCAACCCTTGATGGCATGAGCAAATAATCTGCTCCGGCATAAATTTTATGGGCTAAATTTTCATTATAACCAATATAAGTATTGTAATTTCCATTGTAAAAATGGGTTAATTGTGTTAAACCATGTTCTACATTTGGATCACCGGAACCTAAAATTAAAATATTAATTTCATTTGGGTTTCGGTTTAAAGCAATACTACAAATTTCCGGTAATAAATCGGCTCCCTTTTCGCCCACTAATCGTCCGATAAAAGTGAAAAGAGGTTTAGAGGGGTCCAAATTAAATTGTTCACAAAGGAATTTTTTATTTTTAGCTTTTCCGGCTTTTACATTTTTTATCGAATACTTGTTTTCTAACATTTCATCGGTATCCGGATTCCAAACTTCTGAATCAATACCATTTAATATTCCGAGACATTTAGGACGTTCAAATCGTAAAAGATTTTCTAATCCATTCGCTTTTTCACTTAATTCATCTAAATAGCTGGGAGAAACAGTTGTTACTTTCCAAGCACATTTAATGGCAGAAGCCAACGGATTTATCATTCCGTTCCATTCTAAAAATCCTAAACGAGAGGAACTTACTTTTGGTAAATAACGCAATTTATCAAAACTAAACCATCCCTGATATTGTCCATTGTGAATGGTTAAAAGCGTTGGAACACGATTTAAATGTTGATAAATTGGTGCATGTGACATCATAAACGGAATTAATCCGGTGTGATGATCATGGCAATGAATTATATCGGGAATTTGATTGGTTTCGGTTATCCAATTTAAAAAAGCGACTTGAAAAGCAGTAAATCGCTCGGTATCATCTTCATAGGAATACACATTTGGTCGATCAAACAATTCAGGAATCGCAATTAAATATAATTCGAAACCTAATTTATTTATTTTTTCTTTGAAAACGGTGAAGGAAAATTGGAACCAGCCTAATTTTAATAATCCTTGATGAACCGCAACAAATTCATTTTCTCTCGAAAATATGGTATCATATCCAGGGATAACAACTTTGGTTAAATGGCCTAATTTTGTCAGATATTTTGGCAAAGCTCCAACCACATCGGCTAGACCGCCTACTTTGGCAACCGGATAACATTCGGCACTAATATGAACTATTTCCATTTATTTTTTCCATTTAATATTGCAACCAATACTTGGTTTTTGATTCGGATTGATGATGCGATTATATAACAAACTATCTATAGCTCCCCTTAAATCGCTTCCACTAAGTGGAATTCCGTTTCCAGGACGAGAGTCATCTAATTGCCCACGATATACTAATTTGTCTTGATTGTCAAATAGAAAAAAATCAGGAGTGCATGCAGCATCAAAAGCCTTGGCAACCTCTTGTGTTTCATCATATAAATAAGGAAACTCAAATTTATTTTCAAAGGCAAATTCGGTCATTAATTCCGGACAATCTTGTGGATATTGTACGACATCATTACTTGCAATGGCAACAATACCGATGCCTTGCACCCTATAATCATTGGCAACCATAATAATTTCTTCCATTACATGATGAACAAAAGGACAATGGTTACAAATAAAAAAAACCAATGTTCCTTTTTCTCCTTTGCAATCAGAAAAGGTAAAAAAGTTACCTGAATTAGTGTCTTTTAATAGAAAATTTGGTGCTAAGGTTCCTAATGAACTCATTTTAGATGCTGTCCTGGCCATTAAAAAAGTTTTATAAAAGTTATTGCTTAAAGTTATGATATTTTGAGGAAGTATTCCTATTTTTAACTTTAAATTTTTAAGAATAAATAGGATGTTAACTTGGGAAGAATTTGAAAAAGTCGAAATGCATATTGGAACCATTTTAGAAGTGAATGATTTTCCGGAAGCCAGAAAACCGACCTATCAATTAATCATTGATTTTGGGGATGAAATTGGAATTCGAAAAACCTCAGCACAAATTACTAAACGTTATTCTAAAGATGGTTTGATAGGAAAACAGATTGTTGCCATAATTAATTTTCCTAAAAAACAGATTGGAAAATTTAATAGTGAATGTTTAGTTTTAGGCTCAATAGGAGAGGAGAATGATATTGTACTTTTGACTTCAGATTTAAAAGTAGCAAATGGTTTGCGAATAGGATAAAAAAAATCCCCTCTTTTCAGAAGGGATTTGCTTTTTTAAATATCATCAAAATCGATGTCTGTAAAACTTGCTTTCGGAGAATCTTCATTCTCATCTGCTTCAACAGCATATTCTTTTTTGAAATCTTTTTGATGTCTTTCAGAAATTACTTCTTCTCCTTTGTGGTCTAAAACGTAAGAAGTCATATCATCTAAAATTTCTTTAAAAGCTACAAAATCTTCTTTGTATAAATAAATTTTGTGTTTTTTAAAGTGAAAAGAACCGTCTTCCTCCGTAAATTTTTTACTTTCAGTAATTGTGATGTAGTAATCATCGGCTTTAGTAGCTCTAACATCGAAGAAATAAGTTCTTCTTCCTGCTCTTAAAACTTTAGAAAAAATCTCATCTTTTTCTAACATTTCATTTTCTCTCATAATCTTTCTGTCAAATTAAGTGTTGTAAGTTGTAACCAAAAATCTAAAAAATAATTGAATTATCAAAAAATTATGACAATTCTTTTTCAGAAAGTTGTTTCAGATACAATTCCTTATAGTAACCTTCTTGATTTACTAATTGAGAATGAGTGCCTTGTTGTAAAATTTCGCCTTCCTCGAGAATGATTATTTTGTCTGCATTCTTTGCAGAAGATACACGATGACTAACAATTATGGTGGTTTTGTTTTTACAAATTTCAAATAAATTATTCAAAATTTGCTCTTCGGTTTCAGTATCAACAGCTGATAAGCAATCGTCAAAAAGCAAGATTTCTGGATCTTTGATAATTGCACGGGCAATAGAGACACGCTGTTTTTGCCCACCGGAAAGCGTTATTCCGCGTTCCCCTAAGATGGTTTCATACTGATTTTTAAAATTGATTATATTGTTGTGAACAACTGCTTTTTTTGCAGACTCAACAACTTCTTCATCAGTAGCTTCTTCTTTACCAAATTTGATATTGTTTTTAATACTGTCCGAAAAAAGAAAAGCATCTTGTGGAACAATTCCAATACTGTTTCGTAAATCGTACAAATTTAATTCTGCTAATTTTACTCCATCAATAGTAACTGAACCATTTTCAACATCATATAACCGACAAATAAGTGATAGAATTGTTGATTTTCCTGAACCTGTTTTACCTAAAATAGCTAAAGTTTCTGCTTTTTCAACTTTAAAAGAAATATTGTTTAAAGCTTGAATGTTAGTCTCTTCATAGCTGAAACTAACATTTTTAAATTCAATTGTACCTTTCAAAATAGCGTGATTCGGATTTTTATTTTGAATCTCAGGTTCAATTTTCAAAAATTCATTAATCCTTTTTTGAGAAGCTTCTGCTTCCTGAACAAGAGATGATACCCAACCAATTGAAGCTACTGGCCAAGTTAACATATTGACATACAATATGAATTCAGCTATTGTTCCTATGTTAGGAATTGTACCCTCAATATACATCATGCCGCCAAAATAGATAACCACTAAATTGCTTAAACCAATTAATAAAATCATCAATGGCCCAAATAAAGCGTTTACTATAGCTAAACGCATGTTTTTTTCACGACTTTCTTGGGATAAATTGTTAAATATTTTTTTGTTTTGTCCTTCTAAGGCGTAAGCTTTTATAACTCGAATTCCGGAGAAAATTTCTTGTGAAAAACTAGATAAATTGGATAAATTCTCTTGATATATGGTACTTCTTTTATTGATTTCAGAACTTAATTTGAAAATGCAATACGATAATAAAGGCAAAGGTAACAAAGTATAAAGCGTCAATTTTGGAGAAACGTTATACATATATAGAATAACGATGGCAAAACGAATAAAGGTATTGATGGTATACATAACTGCAGGGCCCACGTACATTCTCACTTTGCCAACATCTTCCGATATTCGATTCATTAAATCTCCCGTTCTGTTTTGTTTGTAAAAACTCTGAGATAATCGCTCGTAATGCTGAAAAACTTCATTTTTTAAATCAAATTCTATATAACGAGACATGACAATTAAAGTTTGTCGCATTAAAAATGTCAAAAAGCCAGCAATAATGGTTGCTCCAATGATTAAACCTAGACTGAGCAGTAATTCTTGTTTGATTAAATTACTATCCTTGATTGGATTTTTAATATATTCTTCAATAATATTTAACGATTTACTAATTAATTTAGGCGTAAAAAGGGAAAATATCTGAGCTACGATGGTAATTAGAATACCTAGTAAAAAGCGGAATTTATATTTGATGAAATATTTATTTAAATAGTGAAGTTCTTTCATTGTAAATCGATATAAAACGAATCTAGTAATTTAAAAATGTTAAAAAAATGAGAATTATTCTTTTTTTGAATTGTATTGAATTCATGCAAAAGATTAACAAATTGCTAAAATTATTATATTATAGTGCATTCTTTTGAATTTAATCCTATTTTTGCTGTGTCTTTTTGACAAAATCATAATTTATACTTTTAAATTTTTAACTATGATAGCAGAAGTAACAACTCTTAAAGAGCTTCAAAAAACGGATCCGGTTTTTGGTCAAGTATCCTTTGATAATCACGAGCAAATTGTTTTTTGCAATGACAAAGATACTGGTTTGAAAGCAATAATTGGAATTCATAACACAGTTTTAGGACCTGCACTAGGAGGAACAAGAATGTGGAATTACACGAATGAGTGGGAAGCATTGAACGACGTTTTGCGTTTATCACGCGGAATGACCTATAAATCTGCTATTACAGGATTGAACCTTGGTGGTGGAAAAGCAGTCATTATTGGGGATGCTAAAACACAAAAAACGCCTGAATTAATGCGTAAATTTGGTGAATTTGTTCATTCATTAAGCGGAAAATATATTACTGCAGAAGATGTAGGTATGCAAACCGAAGACATGGATACGGTTCGAGATGTTACTCCTTATGTAACCGGAATATCTGAATCTCGTGGAGGTTCAGGAAATCCATCGCCGGTAACAGCTTTCGGTGTTTATATGGGAATGAAAGCGGCTGCTAAATATAAATATGGTTCTGATTCTTTAGCCGGTAAAAAAGTTTTGGTTCAAGGAATTGGTCATGTAGGAGAGACTTTAGTTGATTATTTAACAAAAGAAGGTGCTATAGTTACAATTGCTGATATTAATATAAATCGAATGAATGAAGTAGGAGCACTATATGGTGCAAAAGTTTTCACCGGTTCTGATTTATATAGTGCAGATGTTGATATTTATGCTCCTTGTGCATTAGGTGCAACCATTAATGATGATACAGTGTATAAATTGAATGCATCAATTGTTGCCGGAGCGGCCAATAATCAATTAGCCAATGAAAATGTGCACGGAAAAATTTTGCAAGAGAGAGGAATTTTATATGCTCCTGATTTCTTAATTAATGCCGGAGGTATTATCAATGTATATGCTGAAATTGAGCATTATGACAAAGCAGAATCGATGCGAAGAACTGAAAATATCTATCATACTACGTTAGAAATTTTTGATTATGCTGTAAAAAATAATATTACAACACATCAAGCGGCCTTAACAATTGCTCAAAATAGAATTGACCAACGTAAAAAAGAAATCGGTAAATAATTTGTTTCCGACAAAATAGTACTATTTTTGTGACGCTCTTAGGGGCGTCACTAATTTTTTAAAAAGTTCTTACAGGGTGATAAATAGAAGACATATTCGCGTTAAAGTGTTGCAAATTATTTATGCAATGCATCAAAGTGGTTCTGAAGATTTGGAAAAAGAAGAAAAATTCTTATTTTCCAGCCTAGAAAGTATTCAGGATTTATATTTGATTGTAGTTTCGACTTTGATTGAAATTAAAAAGAAAGAAGAAGTCTTTTTAGAAAAAGCATCAAAAAAACACTTGGCTACTGCAGAAGATTTAAAGCCAAACAGAAAATTTATTGCTAATAAAGTTTTACAATTTTTAGAAGATAATAATTCATTATCTATTGCTTTAGAAAATCGTAAGATCAATAATTGGTCTCAAAATGATGATTTAATTCTAATTATTTTAGATGAAATTAAAAAAAGTGCCATTTACCAAAATTATTTAGCGGATACCTCTAGTTCTTTTGAAGCCGACAAAAAATTTGTTGCCGACATTTTTACGGAATTGATAGCTTCTAATGAGAAATTATATGATTATTTAGAAGATTTTAGAATTACTTGGGTTGATGACATTCCGTTAGTAAATACTAACCTTTTAAAACAGTTAAAGCATATTGAAGAGCATAATGGAAAATCTTTTTCGGTTTTGCCATTGTATAAGGATACTGAAGATAAAGATTTTGCTAGAGATTTGTTTAGAAAAACAGTTTTGAATGAAAATGATTTAGCCAAAGAATATATTGACAGAACACCAAATTGGGATCCGGAACGTATTTCTGAGGTTGATACAATTATGCTTAAAATGGCAATTTGTGAATTTTTGAAATTTCCATCTATTCCAATAAAAGTAACCATTAATGAGTATTTGGAAATTGCTAAAGAATATGCTACTCCAAAAAGCAGTATTTTTATTAATGGTATTTTAGATAATTTGGTCAAAGATTTTCAAAAAACAGATAAATTAAAAAAAACTGGAAGAGGTTTAATGTAACTTTTAAAATTTAGAATTATGATTAAAAAATCAATGTATGTGATGGCTGTTTTAGCTTTTGCTTTAACAACTTCTTGTAAAAAAGAAGATGCACTTTCAAAAGTTGATCCTACGAGCTCAGATGTTCCAATGAATTATGAAGCTAAACAAGTTGATGCTAATGGAAATCCAATGCCTGTTCAACCCGTTATTGAAAACGGTCAAAAACCAGAACAAGCAGCTTCAGCTCCGATTGATGGAAAATATCCGGTAATGACATTTGGAAAAAAAGAACATAATTTTGGGGTAATTAATGAAGGAGATAAAGTAGAAACTTATTTTACGTTTACAAATACCGGCGATGCTGATTTGATTATTTCAAATGCATCAGGTTCATGTGGCTGTACCGTACCGGATTACCCTAAAGAGCCCATAAAACCAGGAAAGTCGAGTAAAATGAGAGTTACTTTTGACAGTAACGGTAAACCGGGCAAACAACAAAAATCAGTAACGATTGTTGCTAATACATTATCCACAAGAGAAGTATTGACAATAAATGCAGAAGTTACACCAAAAGTTAAATCAGTAGAAACACAAACAACAGTAAATCAATAGTATGGAAAATTTGCAATCATTATTACCATTTTTATTAATGTTCGTGGTTATTTATTTCTTTATGATAAGACCACAACAAAAAAGAGCAAAGCAAGAAAAAGAATTTGAAAGTAGTTTAAAAGTTGGTGATAGAATTATCACTAAAAGTGGTCTTCACGGTAAAATTGCTGAAGTTTCTGAAGGAACAGTTGTAATTGAAACCATGTCGGGAAAACTAAAAATGGAACGTTCAGCCATTTCAATGGAAATGAGTGCTAAATTAGCAGAAAAGAAATAAATTATTTTCGATATTAATCAATTAAACCGATGAGATTGATAAATGCATCGGTTTTTTTCATTAATTTTTTAAAAATTTCGCTAATTAGCTGATTTTATTTATTTTTAATTAGTGAATCAGCGGTAAAATAAAGTTTTAAAAGCTATTTTTTTTCAGCTGTGAGTTCTGCAATTTTCACAATTACATCCACTGCCTTTTGCATACTTTCTACAGGGACATATTCATATTTTCCATGAAAATTATGTCCGCCGGCAAATATATTCGGACACGGCAAACCTTTGTACGAAAGCTGGCAACCATCCGTTCCGCCGCGAATAGGTTTAATTATTGGCTGAATATTCAACTTTTTCATTGCTTTTTCTGCAATTTTTACAATGTGAAAAACGGGTTCTACCTTTTCTTTCATATTATAATATTGATCCTTTATTTCTATAATAGCGATATCTTCACCAAATTGTTTTTGGTATTTTTTATTGAATTTGGCGGTCAATTCATGTAAAAAGTCTTTTCTTTTTTTGAATATTTTTTTGTCATGATCACGAACAATCATTGAAACAGCGCTTTCTTCAATACTGCCGGTGATTCCGGTTACATGAAAGAATCCTTCGTAACCTTTGGTTTCTTCAGGCACTTCTTTTTTTGGTAATTTTGAAATAAATTTGGAGGCTAAAAGCATCGAATTAATCATTTTTCCTTTCGCATAACCTGGATGAACGCTTTTTCCTTTGAAGATGATTTTGGCAGCGGCTGCATTGAAATTTTCATATTCTAATTCTCCAATTTGACTACCATCCATCGTATAAGCCCATTCAGCACCAAATTTTTCTACGTCAAAGTGGTGAGCTCCACGACCAATTTCTTCATCGGGTGTAAAACCAACCCGTATTTTTCCGTGTTTGATTTCAGGATTTTTGACTAGGTATTCCATTGCAGTGATAATTTCGGTAATTCCGGCTTTGTCATCAGCTCCCAAAAGAGTAGTTCCGTCAGTAGTGATAAGGGTTTGACCTTTATATTGCAACAAGTCTTTAAAATAGGAAGGAGATAATATTATATTTTGTTCAGCATTCAATACAATATCTTTTCCATCATAATTTTCTATGATTTGGGGTTTTACATTTGCACCAGTAAAATCTGGAGTTGTATCATAATGTGAAACAAATCCTATAGTAGGAACTTCATGTTCAACATTACTTGGCAATGTAGCCATCACATAACCATTTTTGTCAATGGTTACATCTTCCATTCCAATTGTTTTGAGCTCATTTACTAAATTCTTAGCTAAAACTAATTGTTTTTTTGAGCTTGGTATTGTTTCCGAATTTGGATCAGATTCTGTGTCTATCGTTACATAGCCGATAAATCGGTCAATTATATGTTGCATAATATTTTATTTTTTTATTTCTTTTAAAACTACTTTAGATTCGTAGTTTAATACCTCTAAAGTAACCGGAACTTGATTTATAGTCTTGCCTTCGATGATATATAATTTGGCAGCACCTTCTTTGATATTACTTTTACTAAAATCGACCTCACCATAAGTCAACGTGTTTTTGATGTCTACCGTATCAATCCAACTTTCCGCTAAAACTTTTGATGATTTTTCAGAATAGAAAAAAGGCTTACTTCTAATTTCTTTTAAAACCCTACAATTGGGCAAATAACAAAAAGTCACCCCTCTGGATTTTGCTTTAGCTCCTAAAAAATAAATCAAGAAAATGATTCCAATTAATAATCCGAAAAGAAAAAAAGCGAAACGTTGGTAGAACTTCATTAGGAAAGAATTTTAACGGTGCAAAAGTACGAACAAAACCCTAAAACACAATCAAATTGATATCACTATTTGGTAAATCAAACCAATCACCAATGGATTTATTGGTTAAAATACCATGGTAAAAATATAAACCGTTTTTCAAGCCACGATTACATCGAATCGCACTTTCTACTCCACCATCTTCAGCAATTTGGATTAAATAGGGCGTTAAAATATTGCTTATTGATAAAGAAGCTGTTTTAGAATAACGTGAGGGAATATTCGGAACACAATAATGCACTACATTATTTTTGATAAAGGTAGGTTTTTCATGGGTAGTTATTTCAGAAGTCTCGAAACATCCACCGGTATCGATACTTACGTCAACAATTACGGCACCTTTTTTCATGTGTTCCACCATAGTTTCAGTAACCACAACAGGTGTTCTGTTTTGTCCTCGAATAGCACCAATTGCAACATCACAACGACGAAGAGCTTTTAATAAGGATTTTGGTTGTATGGTTGAAGTAAAAATCGGTTGTTTTAAATTATTTTGTAAACGTCTCAATTTTGTAATTGAATTATCAAAAACTTTGACATTTGCCCCTAATCCAATGGCCGTTTTAGCAGCAAATTCACCCACAGTACCCGCTCCAATTATCACAACATCGGTAGGAGCAACCCCAGTAATATTTCCAAAAAGTAACCCTTTTCCAAATTGATTGTTAATCATTAACTCGGCAGCAATTAAGACGGCAGCAGTACCGGCAATTTCACTTAAAGATTTTACAGCAGGGTAGGAACCATCATCATCTTTAATGAATTCAAAAGCAAAAGCTGTGATTTTTTTTTTGGCTAATTTTTCGAAATATTCCTTTTTTCTAGTTTTTAATTGTATAGCTGAAATGACAATAGTATTCATATTTATCATTTCTATTTCTGCGGAAGTAAGAGGTTCGACTTTAAGAATCATCGGACAGCTGAAAACTTTTTTTGGGTCTTGCGTAATTTCAGCACCGGCATCACTGTATTCTTTATCAGAATAACTGGCACTTTCTCCGGCTCCGGCTTCTAATAGAACACGATGTCCATGAGAAACTAATGAATTTACGGCATCAGGAGTCAAACAAATTCTGCGTTCTTGGTAGGAGGTTTCTTTTGGAATGCCAATAAACAATTCACTTTTATGTCGGGCAATTTCCAACTTTTCTTCCTGCGGAAGTAATTGTTGCTTGGAGAAGGGAGTCAGAGGCATAAATTAGGTTTGAAATAATGTTCTAATTTAGGAAAAATTTTGGAATTAAAAAGAGTTATTTTTTATTGAATAATAATTTTTTAAAAAAATAGTAGTCATATAAGTTCTTCTTATCAAAAAAGTTGAATCAAAAAAAGCACATGGCTTTATGGTAAAAAACAAAAATTAGTCTAAAATTAATTTTCTATTACCGTAATCCAAAATTTCTATAGTAATGACATTGTGTTTCTCCGGTATAAGATTTGGTATTTTTTCTGCCCATTCGATAAAACACCAATTACCAGAATAAAGATAATCTTCAATTCCAAAATCGAGTGCTTCCATTTCATTTTTTAAACGATAAACATCAAAATGGTACACCAAACCCTCTTTTGCTTGGTATTCATTTACTAAGGAAAAAGTGGGACTTGAAGTTGGATTTTCAACACCCAGTCTTTTTGATAAAGCTTTGATAAAAGTTGTTTTTCCAACGCCCATTAAACCGTTAAAAAGAATGACTTTTTGAGGATTTTGATCAATTACTTGTTGAGCAATTGTTTCAATTTCGTTCAAATTATAAATAAATTCCATTATATTATTCCAAATTAAAATAGTCTGCAAAATAGTAATTTGCTTTTAAAATATATCACCTTGCCAACGGTAAAACGAAAATAGCCAACTTATTTAGGATTAAAAACCAAAAATGGCACAATCATCTCTTCCAAAGAAATCCCTCCATGTTGATAGGAATTTCTGTAATAACTCACATAATGATTGTAATTATTGACATAAGCTAAGAACAAATCATTTTTTGCAAAAATAAACGAACTGCTCATATTAATGGTTGGTAAACCTATTTTTTTTGGGTCTTTTACAGCATAAACATCTTTTTCTTCATAAGTTAAACTTCTACCGGTTTTGTATCGAAGGTTTAAACTTGTGTTTTTGTCACCAATTACTTTCGAAGGATTTTTTACATTAATTGTTCCGTGGTCAGTAGTCAAAATCAATTTGAAACCCATTTGTTGTGCTAATTGAATCATTTCGAGTAAAGGAGAATTTTTAAACCAACTTAAAGTCAAGGAACGATAGGCTTTGTCGTTTGAGGCCAATTCTTTTACAACATCCATTTCAGTTTTAGCATGTGAAAGCATGTCTACAAAATTGTATACAATGGTTGTTAAATCATTATTTTTTAAACCTTTAAAATTGTCGACTAGTTTTTTTCCGTCTCTGGAATTTGTAATTTTGTAATATTCACTTTTTATATTCAAACCTAATCGTTTCAATTGAGCGGCTAAAAATTCACCTTCAAACAAATTTTTACCACCATCATCAACGTCATTAAGCCAATATTGTGGAAATTGTTTTTCCATTTCTAGAGGTGTTAATCCAGAGAAAATAGCATTTCTGGCATATTGAGTTGCGGTAGGAAGCATAGCAAAATAAGCCATTTCTTTTTCTAATTTATAATGGTTGTTCACAACACTTTCAAAGGCCTTCCATTGGTCATATCGAAGGTTGTCAATCACTACAAAAAGAATAGGCTTGTCTTTTTTAACGAGTTCAGGAACAACACCTTCTCTGAATAATTTGTGAGACAAAATCGGCTTATCGGCTTTATCTTCAAAACATTTTTCATAATTTTTCTCAATAAATTTACCAAATTGACTATTGGCTTCTGTTTTTTGTGATTCTAATATAGAAATCAGTCCTTGGTCTTCAATGTTTTCTAATTCAATTTCCCAAAAAATCAATTTTTTATATAATTCGATCCAATCTTCAAATGAATTTACCATGGCTAAATCCATGGCTATTTTCCTAAACTCTTTTTGGTAGTCTAAAGTAGTTTTTTCAGAGATTAGTCTGGAATGGTCTAAGTTTTTCTTTAAAGCCAACAAAATTTGATTTGGATTCACCGGTTTTATTAAATAATCGGCAATTTTAGAACCGATGGCTTCTTCCATTATGCTTTCTTCTTCACTTTTAGTAATCATAATAATAGGAACGGCTGATTTTTTTTCTTTCATTTCTGAAAGGGTTTCCAATCCACTCATTCCGGGCATATTTTCATCTAAAAAAACGATATCAAATTGATTTTCTTCAAAATTATCTATAGCATCCCGACCATTATTGCAGGTTGTAACAGCGTAGTTTTTAGTTTCTAAAAAAAGAATATGAGGTTTGAGCAAATCAATTTCATCGTCGACCCAAAGAATTTTTATTTTGTCCATAAAATGGTTTTTTTTTAAAGGTGCAATTTAACAATTATCGAACGCAGGAAGTATTAAAGTTATTGTAAATGTTTAGTGAATTTCACAATCTTAAAATTCAGTATATTTGTTGTCTTAATTGTTATCTAAGTGAGCCAAACGAATAAACTAAAAATTTTTAACGACCCCATTTACGGTTTTATCACCATTCCAAATGAATTGGTTTTTGATTTGATTCAGCATCCTTATTTTCAACGATTACGGCGAATCACTCAAATGGGATTGTCCTATTTAGTTTACCCGGGAGCAAATCATACACGTTTTCACCATGCTTTAGGTGCGATGCATTTGATGCAAAAAGCGGTAGAAGTTTTGCGGTTTAAAGAAATTTTAATTTCTAAAGAGGAAGAAAATGCTCTTTATGTAGCCATTTTGCTTCATGATATAGGCCATGGCCCCTTTTCCCATGCGATGGAGCAAAGTATTGTAGAAAATGTGCACCATGAAGAAATTTCATTGCTTTTTATGAATCAATTGAATAGAGCCTTTGATGGAAAATTAAGTTTAGCAATCCAAATTTTTAAAGGAGAATATCATCGTAAATTTATGTTGCAACTTATTTCCAGTCAATTAGATATGGATAGAATGGACTATTTGAAACGCGATAGCTTTTATTCAGGAGTGGCGGAAGGAAATATCAATTCTGATCGTTTGATTCAAATGCTTCATGTGGTTGATGATGTTTTAGTAATGGAAGAAAAAGCTATTTATTCTATCGAAAAGTTTCTGATGGCCAGACGATTAATGTATTGGCAGGCTTATTTACATAAAACCAGTTTGGTTGCAGAACTCATTCTGACCAGAACATTAAAAAGAGCGAAAGAACTCACACAGAAAGGAACGGTTTTAGTATGTAGTGAACCATTCCAGTTTTTTTTACAAAATAAAGTTGATTTTGCTGATTTTGATGCCATAATTTTAGATAAATTCGCTCAGTTAGACGATTTTGATATAGTGAGTGCTTTGAAGGCTTGGCAATATCAACCTGATTTTATATTAAGTTCATTAAGTAAAATGATTATTAATCGTGATTTACTCAAAATTAAAGTGAGTAATGAAAAATTTGATAAAGAAGAAATTAAGCTTTACAAACATAAACTTTTGGAATATTATCCTATTTCATTAGCAGAAACAGACTATTTTGTATTTAAAGGTAAAATAAAAACGTTAGGATACAACAAAGTAATTGAACCGATTCAGATTTTAAAAAAGGATAAAACGGTGGAAGATGTTGTAGAATCATCAGATCAATTAAATTCCAGAGCATTTTCAAAACCTGTAACCAAATACTATAGCTGTTTTCCAAAAGTACTCATAGAAAAATAACAAATAATAGGTAGTTTTTTATATTTTTGTCGGAATGAAATTTACTGCAACTCAAATAGCATCCATTTTAGAAGGCGAAGTCGTTGGAAATCCCAATGTTGAAGTCAATAAATTATCCAAAATTGAAGAAGGATCTGCCGGTTCTCTTACTTTTTTAGCCAATCCAAAGTATGTTAACTTCATTTATTCTACACAAGCTTCTATTGCTATTGTAAATAAATCATTTGAACCTGAATTTGAAATTTCCGCCACCTTAATCAAAGTGGAGGATGCTTATAAATCATTTTCAAAATTATTGGAATACTATAATCAGGTAAAATTAATGAAATCAGGCATAGAACAACCTTCTGTAATTTCTGATGGTGTGACTTATGGTGAGGGATTATATTTAGGAAGTTTTTGTTACATTGGTAAAAATGTAAAAATCGGAAACAATGTAAAAATTTACCCGAACAGTTTTATTGGTGACAATGTTTCTATTGGTGATAATTGTGTATTTTTTGCAGGAGCCAGAATATATTCTGAAACTGAAATCGGCAATAATTGCACGATTCATTCAGGAACAATTGTAGGTTCTGATGGTTTTGGTTTTGCTCCTCAAGAAGACGGGACCTATGAAAAAGTGCCACAAATTGGAAATGTAATTATTGAAGATAATGTCGAAATAGGTTCTTGTTCTACCATAGACAGAGCTACGTTAGGTTCAACAATAATTAGAAAAGGAGTAAAATTAGATAACCAAATTCAAGTTGCTCATAATGTAGAAATTGGAGAAAATACCGTTATTGCTGCTCAAACAGGAATTGCAGGTTCTACAAAAATTGGAAAAAATTGTATGATCGGCGGACAAGTTGGAATTGTAGGCCATCTCATTATTGGTGATGGTGTCCGAATTCAAGCCCAATCCGGTATTGGAAAAAGCTTAAAAGATGGAGAAACAGTTCAAGGCTCACCCTCTTTTAATTATGGTGATTTTAGTAAATCCTACGTACATTTTAAAAATTTGCCAAAAATAGTTAATGAAATAGAAGAACTTAAAAAAACGATATTCAAATAAATATGTCACAATCGGTTAAACAAAAAACCATAAAAAGCGAGGTAATTTTAAAAGGAGTTGGATTACACACCGGTCAGGAAGTTATCATGACTTTTAAGCCGGCTCCCGTAAATAATGGGTTTACCTTTGTTCGTTTAGATTTAGAAGGTCATCCCATCATTGAAGCTGATGCAAATTATGTGGTAAATACGCAAAGAGGAACTAATTTAGAGAAGAATGCAGTAAAAATTCAAACTTCTGAACATGTTTTGGCCGCTTGTGTAGGATGTGATATTGACAACCTAATTATAGAATTAAATGCCTCTGAGCCACCTATTATGGATGGTTCATCTAAATATTTTGTGGAAGCTTTAGAAAAAGCAGAAGTAGTTGAACAAGATGCCGATCGAAAAGTATATGTCGTCAAAGAAGTTATTTCATATACAGATGAATCAACCGGAAGTGAAATTTTAGTAATGCCTTGTGATTCCTATCAAGTTACCACAATGGTTGATTTTGGAACGAAAGTATTAGGAACTCAAAATGCCACTTTAAAATCTATGTCAGATTTTAAAAAGGAAATTGCTGATGCCAGAACGTTTAGTTTTTTACATGAGTTAGAATCTCTTTTAAACAATGGTTTGATTAAAGGAGGAGATTTGAATAATGCCATTGTGTATGTTGATAAAGAAATCTCTCCCGAAACAATGGATAACTTGAGAGTTGCATTTGGTAAAGATAAAATTTCAGTAAAACCAAACGGTATTTTAGATAATTTGACTTTACATTATCCTAATGAAGCCGCACGTCACAAATTATTAGATGTTGTTGGTGATTTGGCTTTGATTGGAACTCGAATACAAGGAAAAGTAATTGCCAATAAACCCGGTCATTTTGTAAATACGCAGTTTGCCAAAAAAATAGCAAAAATCATAAAAATAGAGCAACGTAATCAGGTTCCTACATACGATTTGCATCAAGAACCATTGATGGATATTCACAAAATCATGGCTATGTTGCCTCACCGTCCGCCATTTTTATTGGTTGACAAAATTTTTGAGTTATCGGATCATCATGTAGTTGGTTTAAAAAATGTAACCATGAACGAACCGTTTTTCATTGGTCACTTTCCAGATGCACCGGTAATGCCGGGTGTTTTAATTGTGGAAGCAATGGCTCAAACAGGGGGAATTTTAGTGCTAAGTACCGTTCCTGATCCTGAAAATTACCTGACTTATTTTATGAAAATTGATAATGTAAAGTTCAAACACAAAGTGTTACCGGGCGATACGTTAATTTTTAAATGTGATTTAATTTCTCCAATAAGAAGAGGAATTTGTCACATGCAAGCCAATGCGTATGCAAACGGAAAATTGGTTGCAGAAGCCGAGCTAATGGCTCAAATAGCAAAAAAGAACTAATACATTAAGTATGAATCAACCTTTAGCATACGTACACCCTGGAGCAAAAATTGCACGCAATGTAGTTATTGACCCGTTTACAACCATTCATAATAATGTAGTTATTGGAGAAGGAACTTGGATTGGTTCCAACGTAACTATTATGGAAGGTGCCCGAATTGGAAAAAATTGTAATATTTTTCCGGGAGCTGTAATTTCAGCTGTTCCACAAGATTTAAAATTTGGTGGAGAAGATTCATTGGCAATTATTGGTGATAATTCTACTATTCGTGAATGTGTAACAATTAATAGAGGAACCATTGCTTCCGGTCAAACAACAATTGGAAAAAATTGTCTAATTATGGCAACCGCACACGTAGCACATGATTGTCATATTGGAGATAATGCCATTATTGTTAATGGTGTTGCCTTAGCAGGTCACGTGACTGTGGGTAATTTTGCTATTATTGGAGGTTTAGCAGCTGTTCATCAATTTATCAATATTGGTGATCACGCCATGATTTCCGGAGGTTCATTGGTCAGAAAAGACGTTCCACCTTATACAAAAGCGGCAAAAGAACCATTATCTTATGTCGGAATTAATTCAGTTGGATTAAGAAGAAGAGGATTTACCACAGAAAAAATCAGAGAAATTCAAGAAATATACAGAATTCTTTACCAAAAAAATTATAACACTTCGCAAGCAGTCAGCATTATTGAAGCTGAAATGTCTGCTTCACCGGAGCGAGATGAAATATTACAATTTATAAGAAATTCTTCTCGAGGTGTAATGAAAGGTTACACAGGAGTATATTAAGATAATTATAGAACAAACAATAGAAATAAACAAACAAAACGAGAATGGCAAGTACGGCAGATATTAGAAACGGATTATGTATTAAGCACAACCACGACATCTACAAAATTATTGAATTTCTTCATGTAAAACCGGGTAAAGGTCCCGCTTTTGTGAGAACAAAATTAAAAAGTTTGACAAACGGAAAAGTATTAGATAATACTTTCTCTGCAGGACACAAAATTGATGTAGTTCGGGTTGAAACACACACTTACCAATTTTTATATTCAGAGGGAAGTGAATTTTATTTTATGAATACCGAAAGTTTCGAACAAATTACTTTAAATAGAGATATTTTAGATGCTCCTGATTTATTAAAAGAAGGGACTCTTGTGATGGTTCAAATTAATACTGAAACTGATTTACCTTTATCGGTAGATATGCCGGCTTCTATTGTTTTAGAAGTGACTTATACCGAACCTGGTGTAAAAGGAAACACGGCTACCAACGCTACAAAACCGGCCAAAGTAGAAACTGGAGCTTCAGTAAACGTTCCTTTGTTCATTAACGAAGGTGATAAAATTAAAATTGATACAGCTACCGGAAATTACATGGAGCGTGTGAAAGAATAATTTCAAAAATCAATTTCAAAAATTAAAAGTCAATATCAATAATAAGTTTCAAAATTTATGAAATTTTCAAAAACTCATTCGCTCAAAGAAATAGCTCAAATTATTGGAAGTGAATTTGTGGGAAATGAAAATTTTCCGGTTCAGGGTATGAATGAAATTCATGTGGTTGAGCACGGAGATATTGTTTTTGTAGATCACCCCAAATATTATGATAAAGCTCTACTATCGGCTGCAACAATTGTTTTAATTAATAAATCAGTAGAATGTCCGGAAGGAAAAGCATTGTTGATTTCTGATGATCCGTTTCGTGATTTTAATAAATTGATAAATCATTTTAGACCGTTTACTTTTTCAAATGTTTCGATTGCTCCAACGGCTCAAATTGGTGAAGGTACCATAATTCAACCCAATTGCTTTATTGGAAATCATGTAAAAATTGGAAAAAATTGTCTGCTTCATGCTAATGTATCAATTTATGACCATTGTGTACTAGGTGATAATGTCATTATTCAGGCCGGAACAATTATAGGTGCCGATGCTTTTTATTATAAAAAAAGACCGGAGGGTTTTGATCAATTAATATCCTGTGGCCGAGTAATTATTGAAGATAATGTAGGGATTGGAGCTTTGTGTACTATCGACAGAGGTGTTACAGGAGATACAACGATTGGATCCGGAACTAAAATTGACAACCAAGTTCATGTGGGACATGATACAGTAATCGGAAAAAAATGCTTAATCGCTGCACAAACCGGAATTGCCGGTTGTGTAGTAATTGAAGATGAAGTAACAATGTGGGGGCAAGTTGGAACAACAAGTGGAATAACTATTGGAACTAAAGCGGTTGTAATGGGACAAACCGGAGTTACAAAATCTATTGAAGGTGGTAAAACTTATTTTGGAACTCCAATTGAAGAGTCACGAGAAAAATTAAAACAATTGGCATATATTAAACGAATTCCTGAAATTTTAGAAAAATTAAAATAAAATGAAAGCAAAAGAGCTGGTTTTAGATTTTTATAATTCCGATGCTTTGTATAACAAAAATACAATGGATGTTTTTTTACATCCTGATTTTTCGTTAGAGTGGAATAGTAGTAAAGGCTTGATTAGAAAAGACAGAGAAGGGATACTTCAATTGGCAGAAGAATTGAAAGTGGGATATGAAGCATTTGTGGTTCAAATTCACCAAATTCTGGCTGAGGATAATTTAGTGTCGGTTCATTATACCCATTTTGGGACTACTATTGAAAATCCGGGGCAAATTAACCGTTTAGCGTATTTCTTTGTGATATGGGAAATTCAAGAAGGCAAATTATTTCGTGGTTATCAAATGAGTCAATTACCATAATTACCTTAAATTATTATATTAATTTAGCAACTTTATTTAAAAAACGATAAAAAAAGTAAGCTATATTTTTTCTAAAGAATTACTTTTGTAATACAAAAATTAAAAACAAACAAACACAATCATGAGCGTTTTAGTCAATAAAGATTCAAAAATAATAGTACAAGGATTTACCGGAAGCGAAGGAACTTTTCACGCTTCACAAATGATTGAATATGGTACAAATGTAGTAGGTGGCGTAACTCCTGGAAAAGGAGGAACAACGCACTTAGACCGTCCGGTTTTTAACACTGTGAAAGATGCTGTTGAACAAGCCGGTGCTGATACGACCATTATTTTTGTTCCACCCGCTTTTGCTGCCGATGCCATTATGGAAGCCGCCGATGCCGGAATTAAAGTAATTATTACCATTACAGAAGGTATTCCTGTGGCAGATATGATTAAAGCATACGCTTATATTAAAACTAAAAACTGTCGATTAATTGGTCCAAACTGTCCGGGTGTAATCACTCCAGAAGAAGCGAAAGTGGGTATTATGCCGGGCTTCGTTTTCAAAAAAGGAAATGTTGGAATCGTTTCAAAATCAGGAACGTTAACGTATGAAGCGGCTGACCAAGTGGTAAAACAAGGATTAGGAATTACAACTGCAATCGGAATCGGTGGAGATCCAATCATCGGAACTACAACCAAAGAAGCAGTAGAATTGTTGATGAATGACCCGGAAACACATTGCATCGTAATGATTGGTGAAATCGGAGGTCAATTGGAAGCCGATGCTGCCAAATGGATTAAAGCCGACGGAAACCGCAAACCGGTTGTTGGTTTTATCGCCGGTGAAACAGCTCCAAAAGGAAGAACAATGGGTCACGCAGGTGCAATTGTTGGTGGTGCCGATGACACAGCCGAAGCGAAGAAAAGAATTATGAGAGAAAGCGGAATCCACGTTGTTGATTCGCCGGCTGAGATTGGTAAAAAAGTGAAAGAAGTTTTAGGATAATCATCCAAAAATAGAAAGATATAATAAGCCTTGATTAGTCAGGGCTTATTTTTTTAAAATATAAAATAGAAGCATAAAAATGTATAAAGAAGTAAGCAAATTTAAAAATAGTGGAAGTTTTCAATTTTCATCAAACGATGACTTGGAATTAGTTTGTAATGCACCAAATGAGGCCAGTGGCGTTTTTTTGGTATATGCTATTCGAGAAGAAAATAAAACATTAATTATGGTCGGTTCAACCGGAACGGTTCAAAATGATGGAACATTAAAAGCCAAAAATGGTGGCTTATTTGACAAAATTGTAAACGGACATCAATTTGCTAAAACTGCTCGAAAATATTCTTGGAAAACGCAATTACAACTAGAAAAAATAGAAGCTGTGAAAGTGTTTTGGTATGAAACCTATAACGACAAAACTAAAGTAATTCCAACTTTTGTTGAAGGGCAAATTTTGCAATTATTTTTAAAAGAGAATGGGAAGTTGCCGAGATGGAATGTGGCTTTTTAATTGGCTTTTGTAATTATGTAAAAAGGTTTTCTTGTGATGGGGGAACCTTTTTTGATTATTTATCATTATAATGACCCATCGCAGAAATTACTTCTACAAGCACTAAATTTTCATTAACGGAGTATATTAATCTATCTTTTTGATTAATTCTTCTACTCCAAAATCCACTTAATTGATGTTTTAAGGCTTCAGGATTTCCAACACCTTCAAAAGGATGATTTTCTAAATCTTTAAAAATTTTATTAAGTTTTGAAATGGTTGATTTATTTCCTGCTTTTTTATGTTTTTGTAATTGTTCTTTGGCTAAGTCAGTCAATTCGATTAAATACTTTCCCATAAATTTTTTGATGTAACTCGAGTTCTGTTTTTACTGGCATGAGCTTTTTTGATTTTTTCAACAAACTCTTTATTATAAGGACTTTCAACTTCTTCAATAAGTTCTATCTCTTTTGAATTTTCAAAAAAAGCACGAGCCATCTCTAAAAAAGCCTTTCCTTTTTTAGTTTTTTCATTTATTTTTAAGGTTATTGTAGTCATAATCAATTATTTTAATCAAAGTTACAATTTTTTTCAATTCAATAAATAATTTCAAATTCTTTTGAGTAAGATTTGGTATGTGATAGGTACCAAAAGTTTGGTTAATGATTATTGATAAAAATAGGTTATTTTTGGAATATTTAATGAGAATTCTGTTCGACTACCATACTTTTCGGATGTTAATGTACTTTGTTTTACAAAATTTCAACTCCCAAATAAAACAATTCCTCAAAAAATCAAAATCAACCCCAATGAAACACCTCGCACTTCTCCGTGGCATCAACGTATCCGGTCACAACATGATTAAAATGGATACTTTAAAAACCATCCTTGAAAATGCTGGATTTCAAAATGTGGAAACCTATGTTCAATCCGGAAATGTGTTTTTAGAAACGGAAGATGAAAATCCACAAAGTGTTGGTTTTACCATCAAACAGGAAATAGCTAAGCACCTTGGTTTTGATGTTCCGGTTATTGTAATTAGTAAAACTGACTTAGAAAAATGCCTTACTAACAATCCTTTTTTCAAGGAAAAAGAGATTGACACTAAAAAACTATATGTTGCTTTTATTTCAAAAGAATTAACCAATTCGGCGATAAACGAATTAAAAATAAGTCAATTCAAACCCGATGAAGCATTTATAGATGGGAACAGAATCTATATGAAATTAGAAACTGGTGCAGGGAATACAAAACTGACTCAAAAATACATCGAAAAAAAATTAAATGTAATTGCCACAACCCGAAATTGGAATACGGAGAATAAGTTGATTGAGATGTTTTAGGAAGAGGTTAAAAGTTTAAAGGTTTAAGAGTTTAAAAGGGGATGAGGTTTAGGTTGTGAGAATTTCGGTTGATGGATTTTATCAACCTTACAGTTATTGAAATAAAATTTTTATTTTTTTTTATTTCATAAATTTTCTTTTCTTTAACTTAAAGATGTCAAACATCGATTTAATAATAGAACGACGCAACCGCTATTGTTGTATTTTCCATTAAAAAGGATCCGACCATTTTGGATTTGTATAAACATCCGACCCCGATAAGGTTTTCAAGAAAGCGATAACAGCATTGACTTCTTGGGCATTTAAATTTAGATGTTGTCCAAAACCATTAGGGCGTAATTTGGGATCTAAATTTGTATTTCCCGGAGCTAAATTAATTGTCCCATAATGACCAATCGCAGTTTGTAATGTTGTTATTACTCCAGTGTGCATCATTGGTCCGTTAGGTGTTCCGTCCAATTTAACTAAATCGCGTAAGGATGGGGCACGCGTATTTGTAATGTCAATACCTGTTGCATTAATTGTTCCTATAATTCCATTATTTCCGGAATTGGGGTCTATGTCAAATTCCGGAGCTCGATGACAACCGGCACAACCTAATCCACCTCCGGTTCGACTGCCAGTTGCATCAAAAATTGGAGGAGAAAGAAATAGATTTTTTCCTTGATTTTCTTGTGCTGAAAAATTGGTAAAAGGTTGAACATCATTTGTAGCTAAAGCTCTTCCGGCGTCATATTTTGAATCAAAGGATTGAATACTTCGAATGAATTGAGCTAGTGCTATTTGCAATTTACTTTCAGTGATTTCTTCAGAACCATAAGCAAATTGAAATAATTCTTTATAATAGTCAAGTTCACTGAGTTTCGTAATTAATCCTGAAAAGGGTAAATCACCATTAGTACCACTGAAACCCATCTCTCCATGATCTTTTATGGGCATTGTCGTTTGCGTTTCTAAGTTCAACGCCCTTTCGTCCCAGAAAAATTTAGTTTCTGCGGCAAATCGAGTGTTTATTAATCGCATGGAATGTCGACCGGTAGTTCCGTTTACACCCGAACTGGAAACAGAAGTGTCGCTAAAGGCATTTATCTGCTGATGGCAACTTGAACAAGAAATGGTATTGTTAGAAGATAGATTTTTATCATAAAATAAAACCCGTCCTAATGTGGCAACTTTATCAGAGATAGTGTTTCCGTTAGTATTATCCTTTAGGATATAGGAGGGAACAGGTTGATTTGCATAATTTGCTAAATTAGTTAAATCAATTGTATTCCCGAAAGCTGCTAAAACGGCAGGATAAGTATCGACTTCCTGAATTGTTGTATCTGAATCATTTTGGCAAGAAAGAAAGGAAAATAATACGAGAAAGGAGAAAATGTTTTTATTCATAGTCTATAGTATTGTTTGGTCTTACTACGACTATAGAATTTAATTAAGGTTTAATTTAGAATTATATTTTTTCCTTTTTTTATGAAATTATTGCCTATTTCTTTATGAATTCTTTAAAAAGTGTAATACAAGGATTGTTTTAGCCTTTTTTTTTTGAAATAGTTTAAATGTCCTCTAATTTTTTTCAAAGATTAAAATATTGTTATCTTTGGCTTTTATATAATTGAACAAAATTTACAAATTCAACTATGAAATTATTAGAACGAAAAGTAGCCATTATCACCGGAGCCAGTCGCGGAATTGGTAGCGGGATTGCGAAAGTTTTTGCTCAACACGGAGCTAATGTTGCATTTACCTACAGTTCATCTGCTGAATCTGCAATAGTATTAGAAAATGAATTAAACGCTTTAGGAATTAAAGCCAAAGGATATAAATCAAATGCAGCCGATTTCAATGAAGCTCAAAAATTAGCCGATGATGTGTTGGCAGAATTCGG
>Ga0164292_10000068_pt1 | contig 62402 bp, 49 predicted proteins | sample GEODES117metaG_FD_111486 | JGI IMG/M metagenome (GOLD analysis project Ga0164292, IMG submission 111486) | Eutrophic lake water microbial communities from Lake Mendota, Wisconsin, USA - GEODES117 metaG | ecosystem: Environmental > Aquatic > Freshwater > Lake | place: USA: Lake Mendota... | reverse complement strand
CACCTCGGTTCAGGCGGTTTATGTACCTGCGGATGATCTTACCGATCCGGCCCCTGCCACTACATTTGCTCACCTTGATGCTACTACCGTATTGAGCCGTAAAATTGCGGATCTGGGTATTTACCCTGCGGTAGATCCACTGGATTCCACTTCAAGGATCCTTACTCCATTGATTGTTGGAGATGAACATTACAATTGTGCCAACAGGGTAAAATTGATTTTACAACGTTATAAAGAATTACAGGATATCATCGCCATCCTTGGTTTGGATGAGTTGAGCGACGATGACAAACTGGTGGTATCACGTGCGCGTAAAGTGCAACGTTTCCTTTCTCAGCCTTTCTTCGTTGCTGAGCAGTTTACAGGATTGAAAGGTGTATTGGTTCCTATTGAAGATACCATCCGGGGATTCAATGCTATCATGGACGGTGAAGTGGATGAATATCCGGAAGCCGCATTCAACCTTGTAGGAACACTTGAAGATGCTATTGAGAAAGGCAAGAAACTGATGGCTGCTGCTCAGGCTTAACTTCAACAAGAAAAAACAAAACATGACATTAGAAATCTTGACACCGGAAAAAAAGGTATTCAGCGGCGAAGTTTATGGCGTTCAGTTGCCTGGCATTAGCGGGTTATTTGAAGTGCTCGATAAGCATGCGCCACTGGTAAGCGCACTTAAAGCCGGTAACCTTAAAATATTGAAGGATAAAAACAGTGCTGCATTATTTACCATTCAGAGCGGATTTGTTGAAGTGCTGAACAATAAAACAACTGTTTTGGTAGAAGGTGCCATTGAAAAATAAATTACAATTAAGATGATGGAAGGCCTGCAGGAATGCGGGCCTTTTCTTTTTTCAGATTTTATGCCAACATTTTATAAATCTTACAGTGGTAAATGCCGATGCTATCAAACAAATAGTACAATGAGGCGATAGCCGATATTGGACTATATTGTTTGTCCAATCGGTATTACTGTTTCCAGCTGAATTGATTTTTTAACTGAACATGGCTCCAGGCCAAGAAGGGAAAGGTTAATGGAAGTAGGGCCAAAATTATAGAGGAAAACAGGGCATATAGAACTAAACCTGCAAGGATAAGATAAATAGGATAGCCAAAAAAGAGCAGCCCTGTCATCACGGAGTCGTAATGATCGTTGTGCAAAGCCTTTTTAAGGCAAAGCAATTTTACCGGTAGAAACAAGGGCGCATGAAGAAAGGCACCTAAAATGTAAAATGGGAACAGTAATATCCGTTTAGAAAAGGGCACCTGAATTTTGAAATGATTCACAATGTGTTCATGATCTGCTGTGCTGAAATTTGCTACCAGTTTTATAAGCGCTTCCTTTAGATGGTTGTTGAATAGTTGAATCGATTGTCCGTAACTGTTACCATTCAATAAAATTTCCTTTCCAAAAGCTTTTCCGAAATTGAGTTCAATATTCTTGCCAAAAGAAAGGAATGACTGATAGTTGATGCCCAATGGCAAGATGCGTAACGGGATACCGGCTTCCCAGGAGCTTAAAGCGAGGCGTGCTGTGCCTTTCATCAAGGGGCGCATTTTCCATTCATTGATGCTGCGGCCTTCACTGAAGATGAGTACGATGCCTTTCTTGAGGAAAATATTCCGGCATCTTTCAAAAGTGCCATAATTGAGACCAAGATTTTCCTGCCCCTCGCTCATGCGGTATACAGGCAGCATCAGCAGCGCATTGAGTATTCGGGCATAAAATGGATTGCGGTAAACATCTCCCCTTACAAGAGAATAAACCGGTCGTCTGAATAAAGTAGCAACGATGATGGCGTCGAGAAAGGAATTGGGGTGATTGGCTGCAATCAGCAGCGGGCCTTCACTTTGTAAAAGTTCAGGATGGTTTATTTTTAGCCGCCTGCAATAGATTTTCATGGCGAAGCGGGCCGGCAATTTTAACAAGGAATAAAGCAATGGCAGGTTTATGATGGTTAAGGATCAATTCAATTGCGGATCGATGGGGAAGTTCACCATCATGCGGTATTTCCCTCCAAGGTGACGGATACTTTCTTTCCAAACCTGGTTATGAGGCAGTTCGAAAATTATTTCACGTGTAGCCGTGGCCGCTAGCCAACTGTTCTCCTTCATTTCAGATTCAAGTTGCACTTTATCCCACCCGCTGTATCCGATAAAGAATTTTATCTTTTTCATATCGAGTTGGTTATTGCAAAGGAGGGCTTTTACCGTTTCAAAATCTCCACCCCAATAAATATCTGCTGAAACCGGATAGCAACCGGGAATAAGGTCGGGGTATTGGTGGAGAAAGTGAATGGTGTCTTTTTGAACCGGCCCTCCGGCAAATACCGGTACTGTTGTTCCATCGAGCCCTGCGATCAATTCATCAAGCGTATGTTCGTATACCCTGTTTACGATGAAACCGAAGCTGCCTTCGTCAGAATGTTTACAGATATAAATAACAGTGCGCATAAAATTCTCATCCTTTAAGAAAGGTTCTGCAATGAGCAAGATATCTTCCCGGAGTTCAATCATATTCCTAAAGTTAGCTATTCTGAATAAACGTTCAGGCAACAAACCTTTTTTTCTTTTTTCGTTAAAATTATCATTAGATTGAACTGGTTTTATCAGATACAGGTTTTGTAAGTTAATTTTGTATCCACTATCTTAGAATGATTGAAAGCCTTCCGGCATTATGAAACGAGTTTTCCCCTTTATTACCATTTTTATATTACTCTCTTTACTGGGCCTGATTTTTTTTCAGATGTTGTGGTTAAGGGATGCCAAGGGAATTAAGGAAAAACAAATCAACGATAATATCTTCATCGCTACTACTTCTGCAGGGAAGAAATTGATGGAAGACAAAACAGGCTTTTTTTCGATGAATAAAAAATCGGAACTACTGTTTCCGAATGACAAATTAAAGCTTGAAATCCTTCGTCCTTCTGTATTACAGCGTTTCACCAAAGATGAAATATGGCTGATCATACGCAATGCGCTCGACAACAATTTTTTGAAAGGCATTCCTTTTGAATTTGCCGTTACAGATAACAGCTTAACCGGGGAGCAGGTTGAAACAGAACAGTTTTTTAAGTATTTCATCGACTCAGCAGGTACGGTTCGGGTTATCCATCCGCTTGAACCTCCTCCGGGCAGTAATTTGGAAAATCTTGCAAAGGAAGAGTACCTGATGGTGATTGTACCCCATCAAAGGGCTATAGTTTTCAGAGAAATATCCCTGTTCATTGGAGGAAGTATTTTATTTACCATCATTATCATTACTGCCTTTTTTATCAGCATCCGTGCTCTGATGCGGCAGAAGAAGCTGAGTGAAATTAAGTCTGATTTCATCAACAACATGACACACGAATTTAAAACGCCACTGGCTACGATATCACTGGCTGTTGATGCACTCCGCAATGAGAAAGTGATGGCTGATAAAGAAAAAACGAGCTATTTTACGGGCATCATCAAAGAAGAAAACAAGCGGATGAACAAACAGGTGGAAACCATTCTGCAGGCCGCTTTGCTGGATAAACAGGAGGTTCAACTCAATCTAAAGGTATTGTCTGCTCATGCGATGATCGATAGTGCATTGAAAAATATCGCCCTTCCAGTGGCGGAAAAAAATGGCCAGGTTGAAGTTAAACTGGAAGCAACAAAAGATATGATTCTTGCAGATGAGGTACATTTTACAAGCCTGATCAATAACCTGCTGGATAATGCAGTAAAATATTCACGTGAAATGGGGTTATTGATCAAAGTAACTACCAGTGATGCCGGTAACCAGTTACGAATCCGAATTGAAGACAATGGGATTGGTATGAGTAAAGAAACCTTAAGCAGGATTTTTGAAAAATTTTATCGTGCACATACCGGCAACCTTCACAATGTAAAGGGGTTTGGTCTTGGCCTGAGTTATGTAAAAACCATGGTGGAAGCACACAAAGGCAGCATCCGGCCCGAAAGTACCCTTGGTAAAGGCACCATTTTTACCATTCTCATGCCGCTGGCTTAAAGTGCCAGAGTTATCCACCCTAATTCACAGCTATCCACATTTCATGCACATCTCATATGTCCATTTTTGGCATGTAAGCTATAGTTACAGCCATTATTCGTTCTGTGGATAAAAATCTTTTTTTAAAAATGTGTCATAAAGTGGGAAAAAGTGTTATTTTGTGTTGATAATACTTAAAAACAACCCAAATCCCATTCATGACAGGCTTTATAGGCGAGTTTGAATCCACCATTGATACAAAAGGAAGGTTCCTGCTTCCTTCTGGTTTCAAGAAGCAATTGCCCGAAGGGGACAATGCCCTGTTTGTGTTGAACCGTGGATTTGAAAAATGCCTTACCCTTTATCCGCTCCAAAGCTGGAAGCCTATTTTCAAGGAAATCAGCCAGTTAAACGACTTCGACCCCAAAGTTAGGTCGTTCCGCCGTTATTTTTTAAACGGAGCTACTCAAATAGAACTGGATAGTGCAGGGAGGTTATTGTTGCCTAAAAATTTGATGGAATATGCCGGGCTGGATAAAGATATTATCCTGGCTTCTTCTCTCAATAAGATAGAAATCTGGGATAAAGAAAAATACCAACAGTTCTTTGATGCTATCTCACCGGAAGCCTTTAGCGAGCTGGCAAGTGAAGTGATGCAGAAAAAAGAGGAAAAATAGAATTTCCGGTATGAATCATTCAGCAAACATACCTGATGGGCAGCATACTTCAACACCTGATGCTGATTATCATGTTCCGGTTATGCTTGAGGAATGCATTGCAGCACTCGAAATTAAAACAGACGGGATATATGTGGATTGCACATTCGGAGGAGGCGGGCATAGCAGAGGCATCCTTAAAAAACTTGGTCCGGATGGCAAATTGATTGTTTTCGATCAGGATGCTGCAGTAAAAATCAATCTACCAGATGATGGCCGTTTGGTTTTTGTACAACAAAATTTTCGTCACCTGAAAAAATTCCTCAGAGTGAATAAAGTTTTGGCTGTAAATGGGATTTTAGCTGATCTCGGCGTTTCCAGCCATCAGTTTGACGAACCCGAGCGTGGTTTTTCTACCCGTTTTGAATCGAAGCTTGACATGCGGATGGATCCCAGGCAGCAACTAACAGCAGCGCATATCCTAAATACTTATGACGCGGCAGCCTTGCACAAGCTTTTTGAAAGATATGGGGAAGTTACCAATGCAAAAACACTGGCTAACAGGATTGTAACCATTCGTAAAACCAATCCGATCGAAACGGTAAGTCAGTTCAGGCAAGCGGTATATGGTGAGGTGAAAGGCAATCCTCACAAGTATTTCGCCCAGGTGTTTCAGGCTTTGCGTATAGAAGTGAACAACGAAATAGGAGCACTCAAAGAGATGTTAGCACAGGTAGCTGAAGTGCTGAAACCAGGTGGTAGGGTGGCTATCATCAGTTTCCATTCATTGGAAGACAGGATAGTGAAGCACTTTTTCCGCCATGGTGGAGATGAAGAAGACAAGGATGATCTTTTTGGAAACAAACCGGAAACGGAACTGATCATCATCAATAAAAAACCGATAGTGGCTTCGGCAGAAGAAATGAAACAGAACAGCCGCTCAAGGAGTGCGAAACTCCGGATTGCTGCAAAGAAAATATTTTAGCGATATCATGAGTGAAACACAAGAAAAATCATTTCAGCTTCCATCAAATAAAAACGAATGGAAACGGTATTTCAATTACCGGTTTATCGTTAGAAATATCCCTTTCTTCCTGTTTCTTTCTGTTCTCGCAGTGATATACATCTACAACGGTCATTATGCTGATAAGCTGATACGGCGGATCGGCACGAGTGAAAAGAACATAAAGGAATTGGAATACGAATACAAAACCATCAAGAGTGAAGTGATTTTCAGAAGCAAGGCAACAGAAATGGTGAAAGCAGTAGCGCCCATGGGATTGATGGAAATGAAAGAACCACCGGTAAAGTTATACGATAGCATGCCACCAATCAAGTGAAACCACAATAAACAAACAGTTATATTTTGGACATCAGGAAAGACATATTATGGAGGGTTTATCTCTGCTTTTTATGCATGATCCTGCTCGGGATATTTATACTGGGAAGGGCTTTTTACATCCAGCGTGTTCAAGGTGCCTTCTGGCGTGAAATGGGAGATAGTCTCCATCTCAAATACCTGCCAATTAACGCAGAAAGGGGCAGTATCTATAGTGAAGATGGGAACATCCTGAGTACTTCAGTTCCGGTGTTTGATGTTTTTGTAGATTTTGGTGCCGATGGGCTTCGTGAAAAAGGAGGTAAGCGTTTCCTTGAGCATGCCGATTCCTTAAGTATGGCATTGGCTGCACATTTCGGCGATAAGTCGGCCGCTGAATACAAGAAGGAACTGCAGCTTGCTTATAAGAACAAAGAGCGTTACTATCTGCTCAAAAGAAAAATATCATTTGAAGATTACAAAGCATTCCGTGAATTCCCACTCGTTCGCCTGGGAAGGAACAAAAGCGGTTTCATCTTTGATATCCGAGATAAACGTATTAATCCCTATGTATTACTAGCCAATAGAACTATTGGTTTATCGAGAAAGGATTCTTCCAAAAATGTAGGGCTTGAAAGGACCTACGACAGTCTGCTTAAAGGCGTTACAGGGCAACGGCTGATGAGATACTCAGCCGGTGCCTATATGCCTGTTGAAGGTGCAGAGCTAGATCCGATTAATGGGAAAGATATCATTACCACACTTGATACTTACATCCAGGACATGGCTGAGCATGAACTGATGGAGATGTTGGTAGGCAATAATTCTTTACATGGCACTGTGATTGTTATGGAAACTGCTACCGGAAAAATCAAAGCAATTGCCAATCTCGGTAAGCAACCTGATGGTACCTATAATGAAGATCTTAATTATGGCATTGGGAAAGCTACAGAACCTGGTTCAGTTTTCAAATTGGTAACCCTGCTTAGTTTACTCGATGATAAATATGTAACGGATAGCAGTATTGTAGATTGTGAGGGTGGTGTGAAATATTTCTCCGGATTAAGGATAAAAGATTCACACCTTGGTGCAGGAAAACTCACGGTAAAAGAAGCCTTTCTCCGCAGCAGTAATGTTGCCTTTGCAAAAATGGCAACACAATATTATCAGGACCAGCCAGGGAAATGGGTTGAACATATGGACCGCTTCAGGCTCAATAAAATGACAGGTGTAGATATTGTGGCATCTTCGGGCAAGCCAACTATTAAAACACCAAAGAGCAAAAGTTGGGGCAAAACCACCATACCTTTCATGGCACACGGTTATGAAGAACTGGTTACGCCGTTGCACATGCTCATGCTTTACAATGCAGTGGCCAATGATGGTAAGATGATGAGGCCTTATCTGGTAAATGCCGTTCGCGATTATGGAGTAGATATCAAAACTTTCAATCCGGAAACATTAGTAGAAAAAATTGCCAGCGATGATGCTATCCTTCAGGCGAAATCCTGTTTACGTGCGGTGGTTGATAGTGCTCATGGAACCGGGCACCGCATCTTATTCGATACTGCTTATTCTATCTCCGGAAAAACAGGTACCGCAGTAACGGCGCTGGATAACCGCGGTTATAACAAAGGCAATAAAATTTATCAGGCTTCTTTCATCGGGTTTTTCCCTTCCGAAAAACCTGTATATACCATGGCAGTAGTGATTCAGAATAGTAATGAATCCCGGATGATTTACGGGGCAGATGTTTCCGGTCGTGTATTCAAAAAAATTAGTGACCACGTTTATCGTAGATACCTCAGTAAGCCATCCTTACAGAGAAATATTACCCCTGACACCACAGCGTATAACTATTATGGATGCAGGCAAGACCTGCATTCCATATTTAGTTATCTCAATATCACCGCTACAGATGCTGTTGCCTCTGGTTACCTGCGGGCTTTTCAATTCAAAAATAATGAAGCAGGTATGTATACGCCTGAACAGGCATTGACCCAGGCCACCGTAACACCTGATGTTAAGGGCATGGGTTTAAAAGATGCGGTGTATCTGTTGGAAAACAAAGGACTCAAAACCGTAGTTACAGGAAAAGGAAGAGTGGTGAACCAAAGCATTGTTGCCGGTACTACTTTTCTAAAAGGTCAACAAATATTATTAATGTTGAATTAAGTGATGCAAACACTCAATAATATATTGTACAAAGTGAATATCAGGGCTGTTTATGGCAGTACCTGTATCGATATTCATGATTTACAATCTGATTCCAGATTAGTTCAAAATGGAACCTGTTTTATAGCCATAAAGGGAACCCAGGCCGATGGTCATGATTTTATTCAAAATGCCGTCAATAATGGTGCAGTAGCAGTAGTATGCTCTAAAATTCCGAATCAGCTTATTGATCACATCACTTATATTGAAGTGGAGAACAGTGCCCTTGCAGCAGGAATCATCAGCCATCTCTTTTTTGGCAATCCTTCTGAATTTATGGAAGTGAGCGGGGTAACCGGAACAAACGGTAAAACAACTATAGTTACCCTGCTTTGGAAATTATTTACATCGAGAGGCCATACCTGCGGACTTATAAGTACCATTCAAAATCAGATCGGTGATCAGGTATTGGAATCCACCCATACCACTCCGGATGCAATTAGCCTTCACCGTTTGTTAAGTAAGATGAAGGATGCCGGTTGTACGCACGTATTTATGGAATGTAGCAGCCATGCCATACACCAGAATCGGATAGCAGGTATTCAATTTGCTGCTGCGGTTTTCAGTAACATCACTCATGATCACCTCGATTACCATCATAGTTTTGAAGAATACATCCGTGTAAAAAAATCATGGTTCGATGGATTGCCACCCAAAGCATATGCCATTAGTAATGCCGATGATAAACGTGGTATCATCATGTTGCAAAATTGTAATGCAAGAAAATATTTCTATAGCCTTAAAACTATAGCCGATTTCAAAGGAAAGATCTTAGAGAATAGTCTTAACGGACTGCAACTGATTGTAAATGAAACAGAAGTTCATTTCAAGCTCATCGGTGAGTTCAATGCATATAATTTGCTGGCCGTTTTTGCAGTGGCCATCTGTTTAGGTGAAGATAAACATGAAGTGTTGTTGGCCCTGAGTAACCTAACAGGTGCCGAAGGCAGATTTGATTATCAGATAAGCAAGCAAGCCGGTGTGGTAGGTATTGTAGATTATGCACATACTCCGGATGCTTTGCTGAATGTGCTGGCAACGATACGAAAACTCAGGCAGGGAGAGGAGAAAATCATCACTGTTGTGGGATGTGGTGGTAACAGAGATACCGCTAAACGTCCGATCATGGCTGAAGTAGCCTGCCAATATAGCGATAAGGTGATCCTTACTTCCGACAATCCACGTAATGAAGAGCCTCAGGAAATCATTCGTGAAATGGAGGCGGGTGTCAACGTAGTATCGAGGAAGAAATGCATCAGTATTGCTGACCGGCGTGAAGCGATCAAGACTGCCATCAGCCTGAGCAATAAGAAGGATATTATTTTAGTGGCTGGAAAGGGCCATGAAAAATATCAGGAAATCAAAGGAGTGAAATTCGCTTTTGATGATAAAAAGGTGATGCAGGAAATGTTTGAGTTGCTTGAAAAGTAAAGAGCAGAATTTTTGTAAGAGGAAAATTGAAATAAGAAATAAAGGGTTGAAAAACCCACCCATTAATAATGTTGTATCACCTTTTTGATTGGCTTTCGAAAGAGCATTTCCGGTTTCCGGGAAGCGGTTTGTTCCAGTTCATCACCTTCAGGGTTTTGCTGGCGCTGATCCTTTCGCTTGTTATCACAACGGTATATGGCAAAAAGATCATCGGCATTCTGCAGAAAAAGCAGTTAGGCGAAACAGTTAGAGACCTCGGGCTTGCCGGTGAACAACAAAAGAAAGGTACCCCAACCATGGGAGGAATCATCCTGATTTTAGCCATCCTGATACCCACTATATTGCTCGCGAACCTTGATAAGGTTTATATACGGCTGATGTTGCTGTGCACGGTATGGCTGGGTGCCATAGGATTCATAGATGATTACCTGAAAATAAGATCGAAGCGTCTGGCAAAGGAAAAAGGGATTGACTACAAAAAAACAGACAGCGACGGATTAGCGGGAAGGTTCAAGATATTCGGTCAGGTAATGTTGGGAATAATAGTAGGAGCTACCCTTTATTTTAATCAGAATGTAGTGGTAAAGCGGGAAGTGTTGCGTATCGATCAGTCTGCGGTTTACAACAAGGCCGGGAAACTAATCAAATACGATACCGTAAAAATTGATGGCAAAGAAAGGGTGTTTACCGATGCGAAATCTGTTATCACCACCATACCATTTGTGAAAGGGCATGAATTCAATTATGCCCGTTTGCTGCCTGCCAGCTGGAAAGATTACACCTATATCCTGTATATCCTTATTGTGATATTCATTGTTACGGCAGTTTCGAATGGGGCGAATATAACAGATGGGCTGGATGGTTTGGCAACCGGGGTGAGTGCAATCATTGGGGTTTGTTTGGGCATTTTTGCCTATGTGAGCGGCAATATCAGGTTTGCAGAGTACCTCAATATCATGTATATCCCCAACCTGGGCGAACTGTCCATTTTCATTGCAGCATTTGTAGGGGCTTGTATAGGATTTTTGTGGTACAATTCTTATCCGGCTCAGGTTTTTATGGGGGATACCGGAAGTCTGGCGCTTGGTGGAATCATCGCAGCATTGGCCATTATTGTTAGGAAAGAATTATTGATCCCGATTTTCTGTATGGTATTCCTGGTTGAAAATCTAAGCGTAGTGATTCAAGTGAGTTATTTCAAGTACACCAAGAGAAAGTATGGAGAAGGACGAAGGGTTTTTCTGATGAGCCCGCTTCATCACCATTACCAGAAACTGGGTTATCATGAAAGTAAGATTGCCGTGCGTTTTTGGATCATCACGATTCTTTGTGTGGCTATGGCGATAGTGACTTTGAAATTAAGATGAGAAATATCGCTACACACAACTGTAGCGTAAAAATATTAAATCACAATACCCTTTGAAACTACCTAACCTGTTAAATTCTATGCTTTTGAAGAACCATTTTATCCTGATTGAACATTGACCGGAAGGGAAAAGTTGTCCAATAAACGTCAATACCATTGAAGAACCATTTTTTTAAACTGTCGGTAACTGACAACGGGAAAGTATGTCCTGTAAATGTTAATACCATTGAAAAGCCATTTTATCCTGATCAAACATTGACCGAAAGGAAGAGGTTGTCTTGTACGTCAATACCATTGAAGAACTATTTTAAATTTTAAGCAGACTACAAAGATGAAAAAGCGTTTGGTAATTCTGGGAGCTGGGGAGAGTGGTGTAGGAGCCGCTATCCTTGCCAAGCAGCAGGGTTACGATCCGTTTGTAACCGATGCCGGACCAATTGTTATGGAGTACAAAAATGACCTGGTTTCTTTTGCCATCGAATTTGAAGAGCTGCAACATTCCGAAGAAATGATTTTGTCTGCAGATGAAATCATTAAAAGTCCAGGGATACCGGAGAAAGCTCCAGTGATGAAAAGGATTCGTGAAGCCGGCATACCTGTTATCAGTGAGATGGAGTTTGCTTACCGTTTTATAGGTAACAGTAAGCTTATTGCCATCACAGGCAGCAATGGTAAAACCACCACCACCTCATTGATCTATCATATCTGCAGGCATGCAGCAGTCGATTGCGCTCTTGTAGGGAATATTGGTTATTCATTCGCCAGGCAAGTTGCACTTGAACCCAAACCGGTTTATGTAGCCGAAGTGAGTTCATTCCAGCTGGATGACATCAATACTTTCCGGCCTCATGTTGCCGTGCTCACTAATATCACTGAAGATCATCTCGACCGATATGAATATAAGTTAGAAAATTATATCGCCAGTAAGTTCAGGATTACCGAAAATCAGCAACCTGAAGATGTATTCATCTTTAACCTGGATGATGAAATCACCAACCAATATCTCTCAACCTATCCGATAAAATCAACTAAAGCTCCCATTACCATGCGTAAAGAACTGCCACAAGGTGCCTATTTGATGAATGCTAAAATGCATCTCAAATGGAAGAATGAAGAAATGCAAATGAGCGTTGAGGATTTTGCAATCAAAGGAAAACACAATCAATACAACAGTATGGCGGCAAGTATGGCAGCAACGGCAATGGATATCCGAAAGGAAAAGATCCGGGAAGCTTTGCAGACATTCGAAAGCCTCGAACATCGTATGGAACCGGTTGCCACCATCAAAGGTGTAGTGTTCATCAATGATAGCAAGGCTACGAATATCAACAGCACCTGGTTTGCATTGGAAAGTATAAACAGTCCGGTGATCCTCATCCTTGGTGGTGTGGATAAGGGCAATGATTATTCTTTGTTGAAAGACTTGGTGAAAGAGAAAGTGAAAGCGATCGTATGTATGGGTACAGAAAATCGGAAGATACATGAAGCTTTCGGAGATATTGTTTCCCTTATTGTGAATACCGGAAATGCTAAAGACGCTGTGCAAGCTGCCTATCACTTTGCAAGTAAAGGCGACGTTGTGCTGCTAAGCCCGGCATGTGCCAGTTTCGATTTGTTTAAAAACTATGAAGACAGGGGTAACCAATTTAAACTGGCAGTAAAGAATTTGTAGAAAGCATCAATGAATTTCATGACTTCGATAAAAAATTATTTTAAACAATGGTTTAGTCCTGCAACTGAAGGCGAACTTGCTGTGGATAATACATTCCGGGGCATAAGTGGTATGGGCGATAACCTGGTAAGTAAAACAAAAGGCGATAAGATGATCTGGGCCATCGTAATCATCCTTACGCTTGCCAGTTTGTTATTGGTGTACAGCAGTATCGGCTCGCTTGCTTACCGGCTCAGCAAAACTACAGAAAGCTACTTGTTCAAACAGTTTGCTTTCATCATGCTGGGGTTACTCATTATCTATTTTGCACATCGCATCAACTATACAATCTATTCGCGTGTAGCACTGATACTTTTTTTAATATCCATACCCCTTTTGGTTTATACCCTAATGTTTGGTGTACAATTGAATGCCGGAAGCCGGTGGATCAAGCTGCCTGTAATCAATATGACCTTCCAAACTTCCGATCTGGCCAAACTATCCTTGTTCATGTATCTCAGCCGATTGCTCAGCAAGAAACAACACGTGATCAAAGATTTCAAAAAGGGTTTTTTGCCTGTCATAACTCCTGTTGCTATCATTTGTTTATTGATTGCGCCAGCCAATCTTTCTACAGCTATTTTGATTGGTGGAACAAGTATCCTACTCATGTTTATTGGAAGGGTGAGCACAAAGCATATTTTGATGACTCTTACATTAGCCCTGATTCCTTTATTATTACTGATCGGCATTGCAGCGTCCACTTATAACAAAGAAACACATGAACAGGAAAAATTACCGGCATTTCTATCTTCCGGAAGGATACCCACCTGGATCAGCAGGATCCAGACTTTCATGTACAGCAATAAGGACTACGACAATGAAAAATTGTACCAGATCAATCAAGCTAAAATTGCGATAGCAAACGGAAGCTGGATAGGCCGTGGCCCGGGAAATAGTTTGCAGCGTAATTTTCTGCCACACAGTTATAGTGACTTCATTTATGCAATCATCATTGAAGAATATGGTTTGATTGGTGCCGCGTTCATCATGTTCATTTATTTGTTATTCCTGTACCGGTGTATTCGTCTTTACCGGAAATGCCCTTTTGCATTTGGTGCATTTTTGGCGCTTGCATTGAGTTTCACTTTGGTGATACAAGCGCTCGCCAATATGGCTGTGAATGTGAACCTGTTTCCCAATACAGGCGTTACACTCCCGCTTGTAAGCATGGGCGGAAGCAGTTTTTTATTCACATGTTTGTCGATAGGTATCATATTAAGCGTGGCAAGAAATGTAGAACAACTGGAGGGATCGCAATTCAATAAAGTGGCAGAAACGAAAACTGATGAACAAGTAATAAATGCAGCAACCACCTAACAATAATCAGGAAATGAATCAAATGGAAAGTGGTAAAGTAAAAGGAAGGCGGTTTATTATCGCAGGTGGTGGAACAGGCGGGCATATATTTCCGGCAATTGCCATTGCAAACGCACTGAAAAAAAATGCACCACAGTCTGTTTTTCTTTTTGTAGGTGCAGATGGGAAAATGGAAATGGAAAAAGTACCTCAGGCTGGTTACGAAATAAAAGGGCTTACCATTGCCGGATTCAACAGAAGTTCTTTGATAAAAAATATCAGATTACCTTTTAAATTACTGAAGAGTTTTTTTCAGGTAAGCAGCATTTTAAAATCTTTCAGTCCCGATGCAGTGATTGGAGTTGGAGGCTATTCCAGCTTTCCGGTATTGCGATATGCCCAAAGCAAAGGGATTCCTACTTTTATCCATGAAGCCAATTCATTCGCTGGTAAAAGCAATATACTGTTAGGAAAAAATGCTACCAGAATTTTTACAGCCATAGACGGTATGGAAAAATTTTTTCCGCCGGAGAAGATCAGCATCAGTGGAAACCCGGTAAGGAATGCTATTGCACACAACCGGGTTCAAAAGGAAGATGCACTAAGATATTTTGGTTTGCAGAAAGGGAAAAAAACAGTACTGAGTGTTGGTGGAAGCTTGGGTGCAAAAAGCATTAATGAAGCAATTGGCAAACAGCTTGACCTGTTGCTGCAAAAAGGGATTCAGCTGATATGGCAAACGGGCACATCGTATAAATCAGAAGCAGAGCGATTGTGTAAAGGGCATGATGGAATATATATGAATGATTTCATAACAGAAATGCCTAACGCTTATGCAGCGGCAGATTTTGTAATCAGCAGGAGTGGGGCAATGGCAGTTTCAGAATTATGTATCGTAGGGAAGCCGGTAATTTTTGTGCCTTATCCTTACGCTGCTGAAGATCATCAAACCGTGAATGCACAAAAATTAGTTAATAATCACGCTGCCATGTTAATTGAAGACAAAGAGGCGTTAAATAAGTTGGTGCCGGCATTACTGGCATTGACACAAAATAGTAGTTTGCAGGAAAGCCTTTCTTATCATATCAGCCAAATGGCTATTTATGATGCCGACCAGCGGATTGCAGAAGAAATATTAGCCTATCTGAATTAAATGACAAACCGTTCACAACATATGACCCCTTTCCTCGAAAAACTGCATGCCGGTAATGCTGAAGGGTATGCTGTTTATTTCCTGGGGATCGGAGGAATCGGTATGAGTGCGCTGGCAAGATATTTTAATAGCCGTAAGGTGAAGGTAAGCGGCTACGACAAAACACCAACAGCTCTTACCCTTCAATTGGAAGACGAAGGTATGCAGATACATTATGAAGATGATATCAATATGATAGAAACCGATGCTGTACTTGTGGTGTATACTCCTGCAATTCCTGCTGGCCATAAAGAGTTCAATTTCTTTAAAGATGAAGGTTATGCAGTGATGAAAAGAAGTGAAGTGCTGGGGATTATCACAGTTGATGCTTTCAACATCTGTGTTGCAGGTACTCATGGTAAAACTACTACGAGTACGATGATTGCTCATATGCTCCGTCATAGCGGCTATGGTTGCAATGCTTTGCTGGGTGGAATTGCATCAAACTATGATACCAATTTCTGGGCAAGCGAAAAAAATGTGTATGTGGTGGAGGCGGATGAATACGACCGGAGTTTTTTACAGTTACATCCGGATATTGCAGTTGTTACCGCAATGGATCCTGATCATTTGGATATTTATGGAACTGCTGCACATTTCCGTGAAGCATTTGCCGATTTTTCAGGTAAAGTGCGTAAAGATGGCACTTTATATTACAAGTACCAGTTGCTGGGGAGCGAGATTTTTAAGGCCCCAAACCTTAGAACATATGCAGTTAATGAAACTGGCGCTGACTGTAACATTTCTGATGTAGATGCTGATAATGGGGCTTATAATTTTTCGTGGAAAAGCGGCCAGAAAACTATAACTGATTTGAGGCTGAATATGGGAGGAATGCACAACTTAGAAAATGTAGCAGTGGCTATTGCAGTAGGCGTACAACTAGGCTTGGCAGATGATGCCATACGAGGTACTGTTGCTTCCTTTAAAGGTGTGCGGCGGAGGTTTGAATATGTACTTCATCAGAACGATATCGTGATGATCGACGATTATGCACATCACCCTGAGGAACTAACGGCATTGATTAGGGGAACGAAGCTGTTATTTCCCGATAAGAAATGCACCATTGTTTTTCAGCCTCATTTATATAGCCGTACCCGTGATTTTGCAGTTGGATTTGCAAAATCATTATCGGCGGCTGATAAAGTGATTTTGTTGCCCATCTATCCGGCACGTGAGCTGCCAATGGAAGGAGTAGAAAGTGAAATGATTGCCGAAATAATGGATCAGCAGAAAGTAAGCATTTGCAGTAAAGGTGAATTGATTCAGAAATTATTGGTTTCACGGCAGAAAGGCGAGTTGCCACTTTTGATAACTGCCGGTGCAGGTGACATTGATCTGCTGGTTCAACCCATTCGTAAAATGTTAACGGAAATTAATTAAAAAGTAATGAAAGCATTTCAACAAAACCGTTTGCGCAAAGGGCTGATAACTGTAGCCTGGGTAGCCGTTGCTTGCGCGGGGTTGTTGCTACTGGTGGCTGCGATGCACAAGAAGGAAGCAAAACTGTGCAACGGAACGGATATTGAAATCCGTGGACTTAACAATAATTTCTTTATCGACGAAGCTGATGTACTTCAGGTGATCCGTAATCATACTGGCGGCGAAATCAAAGGAAAACCGGTTGATGCATTTAACCTCGTGAATATCGAAAAAGCATTGAAGAAGGAAATGTGGATCAATAAAGCAGAATTATATTTTGACAATAACGCCATATTGCATGCCAATATCACAGAAAGGGAACCGCTGGCCAGGATATTTACTATCGGTGGGGAATCTTGCTATATAGATCAAACCGGAATGATGCTGCCTTTAAGTGAAAAATTATCAGCAAGGGTTCCCATATTTACCAATTTCCCATCAGAATCGAAAGTGTTAACAGCTGTTGACAGCAGCTTGCTCAAAGATGTAAAAGAAATTGCCCTGTACATTCAGAAAGACAGTTTTCTCTATGCCATGATCGATCAGGTTGTAATCAACAGCCAACGCCAGTTTGAACTGGTGCCGAAAATGGGCGACCAGTTGATTGTATTCGGCGAGGCTACTGAAATACCGGAGAAATTCAATAAGCTGAAATTGTTTTATAAAAAAGTGATGCCTGCTGTTGGCTGGGGCCGTTATCATACCATCTGTTTACAATATACCGGACAGGTAGTGGCAAAAATCCGGGGTAAAGAAGATATCAAGGCAGACTCATTGCAAACCTTGCATATCATGCAAACTACTGCGGCTTATGCAGCAAAGATGGCTGCTGATACGATGCAATCGATGACGCCTGATAATGAAAAGAACTCTACCCAGATTTCCCTGATCATGGAATCCCTTCAACGTGATGAGGCGGAAGAAAACGGCGTTGCAGCGCTGCCGTTAGTTGATCCAAAACCTGCAATTCCTTCAAAACCAGCCGTAGTTGTACCGGTTGATAAGAAGCCGGCAGTAACAAAACCAGCAGTAAAAGCATCCGATAATCCGGCAGAGAAAAAGCGGGAAAGCGATTTGGAAGCTGCGAAACCAAAACAGTCTGTAACGAAACCGCTTACCAATAAACCGGAAAAGCTAAAAAACACAATGCCCGCGAAACCAAAAAATGATTATTAATATACCATTAATAACGCTGTTAAATAAACGAAACAAACAAACCTATCATACAAACAAAACTTACAACTATGAACCCCGAAAATCCCATTATTGTAGGCTTAGATATCGGCACCACAAAAATTGCCGCTATTGCGGGTCGGAAAAACGAATTTGGTAAACTGGAAATCCTTGGATTTGGCCGCGCTAACAGCAACGGCGTTCAACACGGGATGGTACTGAATATCGATCAAACCATCAAAGCCATCCAGATGGCGCTTGAAAACTGCTATGCCTCAAATCCTGAACTGTGCATTTGTGAAGTTTATGTAGGTATTGCAGGCCACCACATCAAGAGCTTGCAAACCAGAGGCGATATCGTTCGCAAGGAGGTGGAAGAGGAAATCAAGCAGGAAGAAATCGACCGGTTGATTGAAGACCAATACCGTACTTACATTCCTGCCGGCGACCAGATCGTTGATGTGATACCACAGGAATTCACCGTTGATAATTTCCAGAACATCGCAAACCCCATTGGTTACAGCGGCGTTAAAGTTGGAGCCAATTTCCATATCATCACCGGCGATAAAAATGCCATCCGCAATATCAATAGAAGTGTTGAAAAATCGGGATTGAAAACCAAGGACCTGGTGCTGCAACCGCTGGCTTCTGCTGCTGCAGTGATGTGCGATCAGGATTTAGAAGCAGGTGTTGCAATAGTTGATATCGGTGGAGGTACTACCGACCTGGCTGTATTTTATGAAGGCATCCTGAAACACACTGCCGTGATTCCTTTCGGAGGAGAAAATATAACGAACGATATCAAAACGGGTTTAGGCGTTTTGAAAACTCAGGCCGAGCAAATGAAAATCCAATTTGGAAGTGCCTTGGCAGATGAAGCTAAAAACAATGCATTCATCACCATACCCGGATTGCGTGGCATGGCAACCAAAGAAATTTCTGTAAAAAACCTGGCCAATATCATACAGGCACGAATGAGCGAGATTATGGATTTCGTTGCCTATCATCTAAAGCAGGTGGGTTTGGATAACCGGGTGCTTAATGGTGGAATCATCCTTACTGGCGGAGGATCGCAACTGAAACACTTGTTACAATTAACCGAATATGTAACCGGATTGAATGCCAGGATTGGTTTGCCCAATGAACACCTTACCGGAACTTATAGCGATGAACTTTCTAAACCTATGTACAGTACCTGTATCGGACTTATCCTGAAAGGTTACAACGATTACGAAAACAAGAACAGGCCTGCAATAACAACATTCATTAAAGTTGGAATTCCTGATGATATCATAACAGAACCGGTAGCAGAAACATTGGTTACATCCGGACGTGAAACTGTAAATGATACAGAAGCTGAACACGAAGAAGTTGCCGTTAAGCCAAGAAAAACTTTGAAACAATTTTTAGACACGTTCAAGATCAATCTGATTGATCTGTTTAAAGAAGAAGAGGACAGCAAATTATAATATAAATTTTCCGGAGCAATCAGGAACAAAAAATACTTTACTACTAACTAACCCAAAAACTTACACACATGATACAGTTCGATTTACCTAAAGAACAATCCTCCATCATCAAAGTCATTGGTGTTGGTGGCGGAGGAAGCAATGCGGTTAACCACATGTTTTCTCAACATATCGAAGGCGTAAATTTCATCATTTGCAATACTGATGCTCAGGCAATCGCCCAAAGCAAAGTACCCAATAAGATACAACTCGGTCCGCATCTTACTCAGGGTTTAGGTGCCGGTGCCAATCCGAATATTGGTCGCCAGGCAACGGAAGAAAGTCTGGAAGAAATAAAAAGGATACTGGAAGTAAACACCAAGATGGCTTTCATCACAGCTGGAATGGGTGGCGGAACCGGAACAGGTGGAGCACCCATCATTGCCAAAATTTGTAAAGATCTGGGTATACTAACGGTAGGGATCGTTACCACTCCCTTTGCCTATGAAGGAAAGAAAAGAATTGCACAGGCAGAGGAAGGAATCTCTTTGCTGAAAAGCCATGTGGATACTTTACTGGTAATCAGTAACGATAAACTTCGTCATCAGTTTGGTAACCTTAAAATGAAAGAAGCTTTCGGACGTGCAGATAATGTTTTAGCAACGGCTGCCAAATGTATAACAGATGTGATCAATACTACCGGACAAATCAATGTAGATTTTGCAGATGTTTGCACAGTAATGAGTAAAGGCGGTGTTGCAATCTTGGGAAGTGCCGCAGCAGAAGGGGAAAACAGGGCGCAGGTTGCTATTGAAAATGCACTTACTTCTCCATTATTGAATGATGATGATATCCGTGGTGCAAAATGGATCCTTATCAATATCAACTCATCAGAAGGCGAACATGAATTTACTATGGATGAAGTGGAGATCATCCAGAATCATCTGCTGGCACAGGCAGGGGATGAAACTGATATCATACTTGGATTGGGCTACGACAGCAGTTTAGAAGCAAAAATCGGCATCACACTCATTGCAACAGGATTTGAAAGGAAAGAACCTTTTATAAATCTGGCTAATGCTTCAGCTAATGCAGGCGATGGAAAGATCCTCATGCAACTGGAAATGCCGGCTAATGTAACAGCAGCTATTCCAACAACTGTATCAGAAATTGCAGAAGAAATAAAAGATTACAATACGATTCCAGAAGCCTTTACCAATGATGCCATCACAGAGATAGAAACTATTGATGAACCTTCCTCAGAAAAAATAATACTCACTCTTGATTCTGATGTAGTAGATGAAGTTTCAGCAACTGTTGCCATTCAGGAAGAAGTTGTTATTGTTGAAGCCGAAATTGAAATCAATGCAACAGTTACGGTGCAGGAAGAAATGGTTGAACACCTGATGATGCCAACACTTGTAGAAGAAACCGCAGAACCACTTAGTAAAAATACTGTGGACAAAATACCCGATACTCAGCAGTTTTTTGAAATATCTTCGGCCGCAGACCAGATACCGCTTACCCTACTTGATCTTGGTGATTTTCCTGTAAACACGTCCGAAAAAATATCGGCCAACGAAAACAACCAGGCTTCAAATCAAAATAATCATAATGAAGCTGCTGGTAAAAGTAATGTTCTTTCGTCGGGGCATTACCTGGCAAAACCATTGCAGATTTATGCAGAGGAGTTGCCAGTACAGCAGGAATCCAATACGAAAGAGGAACCACTGCCTTTGCAGCCAACGGCGCAGGAAGACGAACCTGTTATCGATCTGCAATCAGCAGTAAACAATTCCCAGAAAGCGGCGGAGGAGCCAGTTGTACAACAAGCTCAGCCCATCATGAAATCTGATGTTGAGGAGCCTGCATTGCAGGACGAAACAGCGGAGTTAAGGCGCCGGGCTGCGGAAAGGATAGCGAAATTGCGAAATCTTTCGTTCAACATCAACGCATCTGATCCTAATAATGAGTTTGAAACCGTTCCGGCATACCTCCGCCGCAATATGGATATCCATAACCAGATCGCTGATGTAGAATCATTCTATAGTAATTACACCGTTAAGTCTAACGAAAATAATCAAATTGAAATCAGTTCCATCAATACTTTCCTCGACGGAAAGAAACCTGATTAATGGTACGGCAACTTAGCCGCTGTTATCATTATCAGTTGTGTTTGTAATGACTGTTTGTTTGGGGCCTCTTTCTTCGGAAAGGGGCCTTTTTTAGTCTGTTTTTGCGGACAACTCACACATCAACTTAGCGCCGGTTGAAAATATCTTTTACTTTATAGTAAACTATTATTTTATACAGATTATTCCATTTTACCTATACATTTGTAACTCCTTAATCAAAAAACATCTCGTTTCGAAAATCAAGTTTAGTGGGCTCACATAATCTCAACAAAGTAACAGCGGCGGGTTTAATCATTGCACTAGGAATCATTTACGGTGATATCGGCACTTCTCCGCTATATGTTTTCAACTCAATCATCAATAACAGGGAAATCAGTAGGGAACTGATTTTAGGCACCCTGTCGCTCATCATCTGGACGATCACCTTACAAACTACCATTAAATATGTAATTTTAGTATTGAGAGCCGATAATAAAGGGGAAGGCGGCATCTTTTCACTTTTTGCACTGGTAAGAAGAAGGAAAAGATGGCTTGTTTTGCCCGCCATGATCGGAGGGGCAGCATTACTTGCGGATGGCATCATTACACCTCCAATTTCTATCACTTCTGCTATTGAAGGACTGAAGGAATTACCCAGGTTTCATAATATAGAAAGCAATACAGTGGTATATATTGTTTTGGGTATCATCTGTGTTTTCTTTTTCATGCAACAATTCGGAACTTCTTCGATTGGGAAATTGTTTGGCCCCGTGATGAGTATTTGGTTCATCATGCTCGCTGTTCTGGGTATATATCACATCACAGACGATATCGGCATCTTTAATGCCCTCAATCCTTATTACGGCATTCATTTTTTATTTAATTATGAAGAAGGATTCTGGCTTTTAGGAGCCGTATTCTTATGTACTACAGGTGCTGAAGCCCTTTACAGTGATCTAGGTCATTGCGGAAGAGGAAACATCCGGATATCATGGATTTTCGTGAAATCTTGTTTGCTGATCAATTATTTCGGACAGGGGGCCAGTTTGCTCAAATACCATACTGGCCAAATGATGGATGCTGCAACACGTGAAAGCTATGGCATCAATGCCTTTTACGACCTGATGCCTCAATGGTTTATTGTTCCTGGTGTGATTATTGCAACATCGGCCGCCATTATTGCCAGCCAGGCAATGGTTTCAGGATCATTCACGCTAATCAACGAAGCTATACGTTTGAACTTATGGCCAAAGATGAAAATTAAATTTCCATCCGAAGCGAAAGGTCAATTGTTCATACCGGGCATCAATCTTTTATTGTTCCTCGGTTGTGTTGGCGTGGTATTGTATTTCAGAGAAAGTAGCCGTATGGAAGCCGCTTACGGATTGGCCATCATCACCACTATGACCATGACCACTATATTATTTGCCAATTATATGGTGCTGAATCGGGTTTCACCGATTTTGATTTATTTATTTCTTGGATTTTATCTCGTTGTTGAAATTTCATATCTCATCGCATTAATGGATAAATTCAGTCATGGAGGTTATATCACTTTCCTTATAGGTGGTGCACTCTTTTCTGTGATGTACGTATGGTACAGGGCCAGAAAAATCAAAAACCGTTACGTGGAATTTGTACGTGTTGAAGAATACATTCCTAAGCTGGAAGAACTCAGCAATGATAATTCCGTTCCCAAGTATGCCACACATCTGGTTTATCTCACCAGCGCCAATAACCCTAAAGAGATCGAACATAAAATCATCTACAGTATTCTAAGGGGAAAACCCAAACGCGCAGATATTTATTGGTTTGTTCATGTAGATACGCTTGATGATCCATACACCAGCGAATATACAGTTGAACACATCATTCCTAACGATATCATCAGGGTAGAGTTTAGGCTGGGCTTCCGCATCCAGCCCCGCCTGAACCTGATGTTCAAGAAAGTGGTGGAAGACCTGGTGGCCAACCGGGAAGTGAATATCACCAGCCGTTACGAAAGTCAGCAAAGAAATAATATGGTGGGTGATTTCCAGTTTATCGTGATGGAAAAATTCCTGAGTCAGGATAATGAATTGCCGTTTTTTGAAGATATGGTGATGAAATTATATTTTTGGCTGAAGGAACTCAGTGTAAGTGAAGAAAGAAGTTTCGGGCTGGAGCAAAGTAATGTAGCAGTTGAAAAGTTCCCTTTGGTGGTGGCACCGGTCAGCAAATTGAAATTAACCCGTGTGTGGCATGGAGATGATGAATATTGAACCCATAACCATCGATAGCGTTTTACCTCCGGCTCTGAAAGAAATGATAGAAAACGGAGCAGATATCTTATTGGTTGATGTAAGGGAGCCATTTGAACACGAACATTTCAACATCGGCGGCACATTGGTTCCTTTGGGCGAAATCATGCAACATCGGAAATTATTCGATACATCCCGGCTGGTAGTGTGTTATTGTGCTAAGGGGATCCGTAGCCGGATTGCTATACAGCGTTTGAGTGACAAGTTTGGTTTTAACCACCTCATCAATCTGAAGGGAGGAATAGATGCCTGGCAACGCTATTATCCGTTTTCCTGAAGTATCTTCATCCCAGACCTAGCCTACAAGGTGGCGGTTGCATACATGAATCATTTACTCCTTTATATTTTATCAGGATATGCCGTTTTGATGCTGATCGTGTATCTGGTGCAAGAACGATTCATATTCAAGCCGGAAAAACTGGATCAGGATTTTGTTTATCAATATGATGCACCGTTTGAAGAATTGTTTTTTGATGTTGAACCGGGTGTCCGTATCAACGGTCTTCATTTCAAAGTTAAAGAACCGTTAGGGCTGGTTTTGTATTTTCATGGAAACAGCAGAAGCATAAAAGGTTGGGCCAAATATGCCAGAGATTTTTATCGTTATGAATATGATGTGGTGCTGGTAGATTACCGGGGATTCGGCAAAAGTACCGGTAAACGTAGCGAAGCCATGATGCTGAATGATATGCAGTTCGTTTACGACAGTCTCGCTGTTCAATATTCCGAACAACACTTCATCGTTTACGGAAGGAGCCTTGGAAGCGGATTTGCAACCAAAATCGCCAGTGATAACCAACCACGATACCTCATTCTCGATGCACCATACTTTAGCTTTAAAAAAGTGGTGGAACGTTTCATGCCCTTCATGCCAACGCGGTTGCTACTTCGATTTCATTTGCGAACTGATAAATGGATCGGGCAGGTACAATGCCATACCTATATCATTCATGGCACAAAGGATTGGCTGATCCCAATAAGTAACAGTGAAAAATTACAAGCCATAAATCCAAAAAAAATCACCCTTATCCGGATCATTGGAGGGGCACATAATAACCTTCCCACATTTCCTGCCTATCATGCCATGTTAAGGGATATCTTGCAATTCTAATTATGAAAAGTAAAAAAAGAAAAATTTTCAACTGGATTAAGATCATCGTCTTCTTGTATTGCAGTATAGGGATTGCCTTGTATTACCTGCAGGAAAAATTCCTCTTTCATCCAACACCGCTTCCTGCAAGTCATGTGTTCCATTTCCCTGGCAAGTTCAATGAAATGACGATACCCATCAATGCGAAAGATAACATCAGCATGGTGAGGTTTCTACCTGATTCAGGTGCTTCGAGAGGGGTAGTATTATTTTTTCATGGCAACCGTGGCAATGTGGAACGGTATGCAAAATATGCACCGATGTTCACTCAAAAAGGTTATGAATGCTGGATGGCCGATTATCCCGGGTTTGGCAAGAGCACAGGCAACCGTTCAGAAAAAGCACTTTATGAACAGGCGTACCAGATTTACCGACTGGCAAAATCGAAGTTTGGAATGGATAGTATCCTTATCTATGGAAAATCTTTCGGAACAGGAATTGCCTCATTCCTTGCTTCAGAAACTAAACCCAGATTATTGATTCTGGAAACACCTTACCGGAGCATCCCTTCCTTATTCGGATACTATGCATTCATATATCCGGTAAATACGATGGTTACTTACAAACTTCCTGTTGAAGAATATTTGCAAGACATCAAGATTCCGGTTGTTATTTTTCATGGAACAGATGATGGGGTAATTCCTTATGGTTATGCAAAAAAATTACAGCCATATCTCAAACCAGGTGATCAGTTTGTAACCATTGAAGCTGGCAGCCATCATAACCTTGCCGGTTGTCCGAAGTTTAAGGCGGTGATGGATTCATTGCTTAGGTAATGTCCGCAATTTCTTTTAAAACAGTCTGTTTGTTGCTGACGCTAAGTTGATAAACACCACCAATTTTCAAAGCTACATTTTCCTTCCCATGGCTCACCGGAAAATGGAAGCATACCGGATACTTGTATTCATCAACAATTTTCCTGATCAACGATTCCACCTCTTCACCAAAAGGCCGTTCTGTATCTTTCACATCGGTAAAACCACCAATCACAAGGCCGGCAAGGTCTTTCAAAAGGCCACTTCCTTTGAGCTGGTAGAACATACGGTCGATATGATACAATTGTTCACCGATTTCTTCAAGAAAAAGGATTTTGTTTCTGGTGTTGATTTGTTGAGCAGTGCCGATTGAGTTCACCATCAGGGTAAGGTTACCGCCAACTAATCTTCCTGTTGACTTTCCTGTCCGGTTGTAGGGACTTGGCGAACAGCGGTAGGTGTTTCTTTTTCCCTTGAGTACCTGATGCAAAGAATCAATAGCACGGCTGTCGCCATCAGTGAGGGTAAAGGCTGCAGCCATCGGGCCATGTATGGAACACACTTTATTATTAGCCTGCAAATGGTTATGCAGTACCGTGATATCGCTGAATCCAACCAGCCATTTTGGATTTTTTTTGAATTTTTTAAAATCGAGTTGGTTGATGATTCTACCCATCCCGTATCCGCCTCTTCCAAAAATGATGGCGTGGATGTTTACATCATCAAGCATGGCTTGAAGCTCATCCCTGCGTTCTTCATCTGTACCGCTGAAATAATTGCTCGATGCGCTTCCCAGTGTTTTGCCTACCATCACTTCAAATCCCCATTTTTGCAGGGTTTTAATACAATCAGCTGCTTTTTCTGCAAGCATATATCCTGCAGGGCAAGTGATGCCGATGGTTTGTTTGGCTTTAAGGAAAGATGGCTGTTTCATGGATTATCATTTAGGTTAATTTGTGATTGCTTTGCATTTACAAGGCATGAATAAATGTTTAGATGCCTGATTCAAATATAATACAGTAAATCTGCAAAGTATCCGAAGGATTATTCCTTTACAAAAAAGTTAATGGAATTGAAAAACAGTTCACCGATAAAACTTTTATTACGAAGCTGCTTTTACCTGATAATGGCTTTATTGGCGGATTCCCTTTTGGTAGGTATGGGAATAGCGTATTACCATTATTTTCCAAGTACTTCGGCTGAAGGCAGTGCCTGGGGTAGTTTAGATGATGGGCTTTCTTTAGCAGTGATAGCAGGCTTTTTTACCCTTATCGCCTTGATATGGTGGACGGTTAAATGTGTGGATACAATGATACGAAACCGAAATAATCATGCTGTTCTGTGGTCGCATATCTTGTTATTGCTTTTGGTTTATGGCAGTTTGGTGTTTGTATTTGTTTAGAAGGAATCAAAGGATTCATTTTTCCTAGATCATTTTTTTTAATATTAAACAAGTACAATATTCGAAATAACCAACAACTCAATTCCCCTTCATTATCCATTATCAATTGCTCCTCCTAGTTTCTCAACGGTTTCCCTGTTTTCAAAATACTTTGAATGCGTTCCAGGGTTTTTTTCTCTCCGGTCAAACTCAGAAATGCTTCCCGTTCCAGATTTAATAAATACTGTTCGCTTACCATGGTTTGTTCACTTAAATCGCCGCCACACATTACATAAGCGAGTTTCTTTGCAACGGTAACATCATGGTCGGTAGCATACTTACCACGCCACATGCCATTGATGCCGGCGTGTAATGCGCCCAATACTGAGCGGCCCATTACTTTGATATCTTTTCGCTCAACAGGCATTACATATCCATCATCAAATAAGGTGATAACTGCTTCTTTCGCTTCTGCAAATCTTCTTGCTGAATTGATACTGATGTTATCCACACCTTTCCGGTAAATGCCCATTTCAAAGGCTTCATGGGCTGAGGTGGCTACTTTTGCAGTTGCGATGGTGAGGAAGCGATTTTGAATGGTTATGGTTTCGGGTTCCCCTGCATGTAATTCATCAGAAGCCCTTAATACAAATTCTTTGGTTCCGCCGCCACCGGGAATTACGCCAATTCCGGCTTCTACCAATCCGGTATAGGTTTCAGCAGCGGCTATCACCTTGTCGGCATGTAAACTCATTTCACAAGCTCCACCCAATGCCAATCCATGTGGAGCCACCACCACCGGTATCGAAGAATAGCGTACACGCATTATCGTTTGTTGAAACATACGGATAGCCATATCTATTTCATCATAATCCTGTTCTATCGCTAACATGAAAATCATCCCAACATTGGCACCGGCACTGAAATTATTTCCGGCATTGCCAATCACCAGGCCCTTGTATTTTTGTTCTGCAAGGGAAATAGATTGTTGTATTCCTTCAAGCACTTCTCCGCCGATACTTCCCATCTTCGTATACCATTCCAGCCCTAACACATCATCTCCAAGATGATAGGTACGGCAGGCGCTGTTTTTCCAAATGGTTTCATTTTCAAAATTTTTCATCACCAGAAATGCAGATGCTCCGGGCATTTCATGGTAGATTCCCGATTGGAGATGGTAGTACAACTTTTTACCATGTGCAGTTTGATAAAATGAACTCATACCATTTGCAAGCATCTGTTCTACCCATGGCGCTACTGGGTACCCGGCTTTTTTCATAGCCGTTACCGTTTTTTCAACACCGAGCAGATCCCAAGTTTCGAAAGCCCCGATTTCCCAGCCGAATCCGGCCATCATGGCATCATCAATACGATATAAATCATCACTGATTTCAGGTATGCGATGAGAGATGTAGGAAAACAGCGCGTAATGAAAGCTTCTGTAAAAATCTCCTGCTTTATCCTGTGAAGTACATAATGCTTTGATACGTTCTTTAAGGTCTTCAATAGGTTTAGCTGCTTCAAGTGCTGCGAAGCTTGCCCGTTTCCGGGGTTGGTACTCCATGGTTTCCAGGTTCAGAACCTGTATATCTTTTTCTCCGCCGGCTGATTTTATTTTTTTGAAAAAACCTTGTCCTGTTTTATCACCCAGCCATTTGTTATCAATCATCTGCTGTAGCCATGCAGGAATCACAAACTGATCTCGTGCTTCATCTTTCGGACAATTTTCATAAACTCCGTTCGCAACTTTAACCAGTGTATCGATTCCCACTACATCTGCGGTTCGGAAAGTTGCAGATTTCGGCCTGCCGATCACTGGTCCGGTTAATGCTTCAATTTCATCAATATTCAGCTTAAGTTTTTCCATGCTGTTCATGATGGTCATCATTCCGAAAACGCCGATCCTATTGGCAATGAATGCAGGGGTGTCTTTACAAAGCACAACCGTTTTTCCAAGGAAGCGGTCGCCATAATCCATCAGGAATGACACCACTTCAGGAAGCGTATCGGCAGTTGGAATGATTTCGAGTAAACGCAGGTAGCGTGGCGGATTGAAAAAATGGGTACCGCAAAAATGTTGTCTGAAATCTTCAGAACGGCCTTCAAGCATCAGATGAATCGGAATGCCTGAGGTATTGCTGCTGATCAACGTGCCCGGTTTTCTGTATTTTTCTACTTCTGTAAAAATCTGCTGTTTGATATCTAGCCGTTCAACCACCACTTCAATCACCCAATCCGCATTTACGATATCCTTCATGTTATCCGTAAAATTTCCGGTAGTAATTTTAGCAGCAACTCCTTTATGGTAAATGGGTGACGGATTCGATTTTAATGCTGCTGATAAGGCATCATTCACCAGCTTGTTCCTTTCTGCAGGTTTGGCATCTGCAGCAACGCAGGCAGGTACCATATCGAGTAATAAAACGGATAATCCCGCTCCTGCAAAATGAGCAGCTATCCTGCTACCCATTATTCCGCTGCCCAATACGGCTACTTTTTTTATCGGTCTGTTTGCCATTGCTATTTAGTTAGTTAAACAACTATTTTATACCGAAGATAACTTTAATGACTGAAAAAAAGCAATATTTCTCACTGTCTGCATATTTACTAAAGTAAAGTTACGTTCAGGGTGAGATGCTCGATAAAGCTACGGGAATACCTCATGTCGGCGGTTGATGAAATTCGTGCCTTATCAAAAAGGATGAATTCGAAAGTGGTTACCACGATAGGATTGCTGGAGAGTATTTCTGATATCATCTTCAATAGGTAACACCTCAAACAGATCGATGTGCAACCAGAAATCGATCTGCAGTTGATACATCGCTTAACCGAAGAACAGCAACTGATGGTATTCCGGATTGTAAAAGAACAAACCAGCAATATCATCAAGCATGCCAGATGCACACAAGCCAATATCATGCTGATTCAGCGGGGTAATCATGCACATTTGGTTGTAAGTGATAACGGAGTGGGTTTCGACAAGGAAAAGCAAGTGCTACGCAGCATGGGCTTCATCAATATTTTCAATAGGGTAGATGCTTACAATGGTAAAGTGGAAGTTGTTACCTCACCCGGAAACGGATGTGCGTTAGTGATTGCATTACCATTATCCATTATCAACTCACTTTGCTTCCATTATTAGCTTCTCCGCCTGCCTGTACAAACTGTAATTTACCTGAAGCATCTTCAGCCATCAAAATCATACCGTTGCTTTCAATACCACGCATTTTTCGTGGTGCTAAATTGGTAACCACAACTACTTGTTGCCCGATAATCTGTTCAGGCTGGTAATGTAAGGCAATACCGCTTACGATCACTCTTTTTTCTGTTCCTAAATCTACCTCGAGCTTTAGTAATTTGTCTGCTTTTTCTACTTTTTCCGCATTGAGGATGGTGCCTGTTTTCAATTCTACTTTTGCAAAATCATCAAGCTCAATATTTGCTTTTTGTACAGTTGTTTCAACAGTTGTTGGAACGGTATTTTGATTTGATTCCTCCATTATTTTTTTACTTTTTATTTTTAATTTTTCAATTTGTGCAGATACTTCTTCATCTTCCATTTTCCGGAAGAGCAGCTCCGGTGCACGTAAAATATATCCTGTACTCAGCAGGTTTTTTTTGCCTGCATTTTCCCAATCAAGCATTTTTTCTACCACTTTCATCATGTTGCACATTTTTCTGGCGGTGAAAGGCAGGAACGGATTGATGAGGATACTTAAATTTGCGGTAAGCTGTAAACAAATATGCAAACAATTATTGATGCGCTGTTGTGCAGCAACAACCGGCAAACCCTTTTCATCGGTTTCTTTGGCTAAAATCCAGGGTTCTTTTTCCTGCATGTATTTATTCCCTTTTCGCGACAAGTCGATCACCTCAAACAGTGCCTCACGAAACCGATAAGCCTCTAAATTTTTTTCTACCGAAACTTTACATGCCAGGATATCGGCTAATAATTTCTTATCGGTTTCATCCAGGATGGATTCAGTTAATGGGGGTACTTTGCCATTACACAGTTTATGCATCAGCACAAAAGTGCGGTTCACAAAGTTTCCGAAAATGGCAACCAATTCGCTGTTCAATGCATCCTGAAAACCTTTCCAGGTAAATTCACTGTCTTTTGTTTCTGGGGCAATCGCTGTTAGATAGTAACGCAAAGCATCAACCATCATACCGCCGCCATTTTCCTTTTTTATAAAATCGTTGATGTATTCCTCCATTTCAATGCTCCAGCCCCTGCTGGTACTCATTTTATCTCCTTCCAGATTCATGAACTCATTGCTGGGCACATTATCCGGTAAGATGTTTCCATGCAACTTCAGCATTACAGGAAAAATGATGCAATGGAAAACAATATTGTCTTTTCCGATAAAATGAACGAGTTTGGTTCCCTCATCTTCCCAATACGGACGCCAGTCTTTTCCATTATCGATAGCCCATTGTTTGGTAGCGCTGATATAACCTATTGGCGCATCAAACCAAACATAAAGAACTTTTCCTTTTTCATGAGGAACCGCAACACCCCAATCGAGGTCGCGGGTCACTGCACGGGGTTGTAAACCTGCTTCTATCCAACCTTTGCATTGACCGATAACATTGGCTTTCCAATCTGCTGCATGATCTTCTAAAATCCAATGACGCAAAAAATCTTCATGACGATTCAAGGGCAGGTACCAATGCGTAGTTAACTTCATCACCGGTGGATGGCCACTTAAAGTGCTCCTCGGGTTAATCAATTGTTCAGGTGATAATGAAGTGCCACATTTTTCACATTGATCACCATAAGCGGATGGGTTGCCGCAAACCGGACAGGTTCCGATGATATACCGGTCTGCTAAAAAAGTTTTGGCTTCCTCATCATAATACTGTTCGGTTTCCTTTTTTTCAAGATCGCCTTTATCATGCAGAGCGGTGAAAAATTCTTTGGCAGTTTCGTGGTGTATCGGTTCAGTAGTGCGGTGATAAATATCGAATGAAATACCAAGGTCGTTCATATTTTCTTTGAGCAAGGCATGGTATTTATCAACAATCGCCCTTGGTGTAGTTTTTTCTTTCATCGCCTGGATGGTAATGGCGGCTCCATGCTCATCACTGCCACATACATAAACCACCTCTTCTTTTTTTGCCCTCAGGTAACGTACATAGATATCCGCAGGAAGATAAGCCCCGGCAAGATGGCCTATATGTTTGGGGCCGTTTGCATAGGGCAATGCAGAAGTGATCAAATATCTTTTTGGTTGGGTCATGATTATTTTTTTCCAGCAGAAGCTGACTCATTTTTGGCCTTACTGTCGGCATTATCTGCAAAAATACCGCAAACAGGGGCAACACCCAAACAAAACAGGTCATGCTATGAGGGTTTGCAACGATAAACCTGCTGTTTTACTTTATAGAGGCTTCTACTTTAGCAATGGCTTTTACTGTTTTAACAATAGAATCAGGCGTAACACTGATACTGTCGATTCCCAACTCCACTAAAAACTGAGCGAAATCTGGAAAGTCTGATGGGCCTTGTCCACAAATACCAACTTTAACTTTCATCCTTTTTGCTGTTTCAATCAGCATGCGGAGCATTTCTTTTACAGCAGGATTTCTTTCATCGTATAAATGGGCTACCAGCGAGGAATCGCGATCAAGCCCTAGCGTTAGCTGGGTAAGGTCATTCGAGCCTATGGAAAATCCATCAATATGTTCGGCAAATTGGGCGGCCAAAATGATATTCGAAGGAATCTCAGCCATCAGATACAATTCAAGTGCTGCTTTACCCCTTTCCATGCCAAACTCTTTCATCACCTCTTGTACTTTTAGTAGTTCTTCTACAGTGCGGCAGAAGGGCACCATCACCACCACATTTTGCAAACCCATTTCTTCTCTCACTTTTCTGATTGCTTTTATTTCGAGGGCGAACGCTTCTTTATATTTAGCCGAATAGTACCTGCTCGCTCCGCGCCAGCCGATCATCGGGTTTTCTTCATGGGGCTCGAAATATTTTCCTCCAAGCAAATTAAAATACTCATTGCTTTTAAAATCGCTGAATCTCACAATTACTTTGTGGGGATAGAAAGCTGCTGCAATTTTTGCAATCCCATAACTCAAACGCTGAATAAAGAAATCTTCTTCATTTTCAAAGCCCCTTATCATTTTTCCGATGGTGGTGCTCAGTTCCGGGTCATTTAATTCGCGGTGTTTTAACAAAGCCAAAGGATGTATCTGAATATAATTGTTGATGATGAATTCTTCTCGGGCCAAACCCACACCGGCATTAGGGAGGTGCGAAAAACGGAATGCCATATTGGGAGAAGCTACATTGAGCATCACCGGTGTTTTGATTGTTGGGAGTTCGTTGAGGTTGGTTTCTACTTTATTGAAAGGGATGATGCCTTCATATACAATACCTTCATCGCCTTCCGCACAGGATGCTGTAATTTCCTGGCCTTCATTCAGCAACTCTGTGGCAATACCGCATCCAACAATGGCAGGTACGCCTAACTCACGGGCAACAATAGCCGCATGACAGGTTCTTCCTCCTTTATTGGTAATGATAGCTGAAGCTTTTTTCATGATGGGTTCCCAATCCGGATCGGTCATATCAGTTACCAAAATATCGCCTGTTTGAAATTCATGACCTTCGGTTACCCTTTTATCCAATGAAAAAAGAATGGATACTTTTCCCACACCGATTTTATCGCCCACGGCAATGCCTTTCAGCAAAGTGGTTCTGGCTGTTTGTTCGTCCATCACATATTCGATAATCTTCGAAAAATCTTTTTGGGAGTGGATGGTTTCCGGCCTTGCCTGTACGATAAATAATTCTTTACTCAATCCGTCGATTGCCCATTCGATATCCATTGGGCACCAATGACCTTTGAGCTTGCTGTAATAGGCTTCGATGCTGCATACCCAATTGGAAAGCTGAATGATGCGTTCATCTTTGAGGCAATACCTTTGTTGCAAAGGCTTTTCTACCGGAATCACTATAACGCGTTCATCGGGATTGTCGCCATAAACCATCATCTTGTCTTTTACGCCTAACTTTTTCTCGATGATACTGCTGAACCCTTCTTTAAGGGTAGGCTTGAACACAATATATTCATCCGGTGATACGGCTCCTTGCACAATCATTTCTCCAAGCCCAAAGGAAGCATTGATCACAACCACATCTTTAAATCCGCTTTCCGTATCTAAAGAAAAGGCTACACCTGAAGCACCCAAATCGCTTCGTACCATTTTTTGAACACAAACAGAAAGTCCAATACTAAAATGATCATACCCAAAACTTTGACGGTAACTGATGGCACGGTCAGTAAATATGGATGCAAAGCAATTGCGCACGGCATTCATCAAGGGTTCAGGGCCACGCACATTCAGGTAGGTTTCTTGCTGACCAGCAAACGAAGCATCCGGAAGGTCTTCTGCTGTAGCTGAAGAACGCACGGCTACATCCGTCATTTCCTGACCATAGTTTTTACTGAGCTCATAATATTTATCAATGAAAGCCTCACTCAGTTCAGGGGGAAATTTTGCATTTTTTAAAAGTTGTCGCGCCTGCAAACCTCCTCTGCGTAAAGATTCGATATCATCGAGTTTGATGTTGTTGATGATATTATGGATGGCGTCATCAAGATTATTGAAACGGATAAACTCACGGTAAGCAGCAACGGTTATCACAAATCCATTCGGAATTTGAATGCCAAGAGGGCTGAGGTGTTGAAGCATTTCACCAAGAGAAGCATTTTTTCCACCTACCCGCTCCAGATCTTGCATTCCAACCTTATCAAGGTCGGTAATGTAAATGTTTTCCGTGTTCATAAATAGTTTTTGTTTATGATTGATGTTTTAATTTAAGTGTATTGATGAAAATTGTTGAACTTAATAGGAGAATTGATATAAAATTAATGTTTTCCTTCATGTCATTAACATTATGTTCACCGTTAACTTTAAACTATGAACCGTAAGAATTTTCTCCGTTCAACGCTGGGAACTTTAGCTGCATTACCTGTAAAAAGTATCGGTGATGGTTTTTCGGAAGAGCCCAAATCGATAGTAACGCCTCCATATCTTCAATCTAATGATAGCATTGGCATTTGTGCACCCGGAGGTTATGTAGATTTGATCGATCTGGAACCTGCCATTCAGCGTTTAAAAGAATGGGGATTTTCGGTAAAGATTGGCACCCGTATTGGAAGGCGCGATTTTAGCATGGGAGGAACCGATGAAGAACGATTGTCCGATTTTCAGGAGTTGCTTAACGATCGTTCTGTAAAAGCCATTCTTTGTGCCAGAGGAGGTTATGGGTCGGTAAGGATCATCGACCGTTTAGATTTTACCCGGTTTGAAAAATACCCGAAGTGGATCATCGGTTTTAGCGACATCACCGTTTTACACAGCCATCTTCATCAGCACCTGAAAGTAGCCAGTATCCATGCCAAAATGTGCAATAGTTTTCCTTCCGACTGGGCCATGGCCGAGCCATTGCAAAGAACATCCATCGAATCTATACGTGATTGCCTCACCGGAGAAAAAATGATTTACGAATCACCCTATCATTCCCAACAACTTTCAGGAAAGTGCTCAGGACTTTTAGTTGGGGGCAATCTGAAAACCATTGAGTCATTGTCGGCCAGCGTGAGCGATATTTCCACTAAAGACAAAATTCTTTTTTTAGAAGACACCGGCGAATACCTGTACAGTATCGACCGGATGTTTTGGAATGTTCTGCGTTCAGGAAAATTACAAAACCTGGCCGGCCTCATCATAGGGGGTTTTAAAATCAAGCAGGATGAACCGGGAGAGGAGTTTGGACGTAGCCTCCAGGAAATTATACTCGAAAAAGTACGGCAGTTTGGATACCCCGTAGCTTTTGATTTTCCGGTGGGGCACCAAAAACACAATATGGCCCTTAAATGCGGCATCATGCATCAGCTTGCTGTAAGTTCATCATCCGTTACCTTAACTGAAATCTAATCAGGTGTGAACTGAATTTCCAATCAGGCAGAATCGATTATCTTGCGCAGGCAAATTCGGGGTTTAAATTTCAAAAAATGTATTTACCATGAAACTGTTAATGAGCAGCCTTGTACTTTTCCTGTTTTCAACCATTTCGTTTGCACAGCAAAAGCAATTGACGATGGAAGAAGCCATCCTTGGCGCCAGAACCACACTTGCTCCTGAAAATCTCAAACAACTGCAATTCATCAAGGGCAGCAGCGAGTATGTTTATCTGAAAAAGGAAGCCGGAACCGAGCAATGGGTTACCGGAAATTTTTCGGCACCGGCAGAAAAACCTTTTTTATCGCTCACCCAATTCAATGCTGCTCTGCGAACGGCCCAATTGGATACAGTAGCCGCTTTCCCGGGAATGCAGTTTCAGTATGATTCGGTAACGGCAATGGTTAAAGGACAGAAGATCGCTTACCGCTATAGATCCGGACAAGTTATTGTTTTGGCCGATAAGAAGAAATTGCTAAGGGAAAACCTGGATGAAAGCAAAACAGGATTAGCTGCCTATCTCGACAGTTTTAATTTGTATGTTGCCAATGGAAGTAACGTGAAACAAGTTACAACCGACGGCAGCGAAAAAATCGTTTATGCATCAACGGTACATCAAAGTGAATTCGGTATCACCAAAGGTACTTTCTGGAATAATCAGGGAAACGCTTTAGCTTTTTACCGCATGGATCAATCGAAAGTGCAGCCTTACCCTTTAGTAGACTGGAGCCAACGCCCTGCACAGGAGAAATCGCTTTACTATCCCATGGCTGGTAATGAAAGCCATACCGTTACAGTGGGTATCTATCATGCCGCTCTACAAAAAACAACTTGGGTAAATGTAGCGGGGCCTGCAGAACAATATCTTACTAATATTTGTTGGAGCCCGGATGATGCTTATCTCTTCATCGTAGTGGTGAACAGGGCACAGGATCATTTCTGGGTGAATCAATATCATGCCGGTACTGGCGCTTTTGTAAAAACATTATTTGAAGAAGATGATCCAAAATATGCTGAACCTCTTGTACCGATGCTTTTTGTAAAGAACAAGCCTGAGCAGTTCATCTGGCAAAGCAGACGAGATGGCTGGAATCATCTTTATCTCTATAATGCTGATGGCAGTTTGGTAAAACAACTTACCAAAGGCGATTGGGATGTGGTGGATGTGAAAGGTTTTGATGAAAGCGGATCACAACTTTTTTTCAACTCAACTCAATCTTCACCACTCTCCCGAAACCTTTCTTCCGTAACGATGAAAACCGGTGTAATTAAAGCAGTTACTTCAGGTGCCTTAATGCACAATTGTACTATCAGTGCTGATGGAAGTACGGTGATAGATATATCCAGCAGTACCGATAATCCAAGAAAGGTGCAGTTGATTGATGTGAAATCGGGTAAATCAAAATTGCTTTTGCAGGCCACTAACCCTACTGCCAATTATGCAACAGGAGAACTTTCAGTTTTCCCCATCACTGGTAAATCGGGTGATCAGCTTTATGCAAGGATTTATAAACCAACAGGATTCAATAGTGCCAAAAAATATCCTGTTATGGTTTACTGGTATGGAGGCCCGCATGCGCAGTTGATTCTTAACAGCTGGAATGGCGGGGCAGGCGATTATTGGTTTCAATACATGGCAGAGCGGGGTTATCTGGTATTCAGCATCGATACCCGTGGCAGCTCTAACCGTGGCAAGGCTTTTGAACAAGCTATATTCCGCAAGGCAGGTGAAGCCCAGATGGAAGATCTTCTCACCGGCATCGATTATCTGAAAAACCTTTCATATGCAGATACATCCAGGATGGGATTGTTTGGTTGGAGTTACGGCGGCTTCCTCACTACTGCATTCATGCTCAGGCATCCCGGAATTTTTAAAGCGGCTGTTGCCGGTGGTCCTGTGATGGATTGGAGTTATTATGAAATCATGTATACAGAAAGGTACATGGACAAACCCCAGGAAAATCCGGAGGGGTATGCAAAAAGTAACCTGATCAGCCAGGCAGGTAAGTTGAAAGGCAAGTTGTTATTGATTCATGGCCTGCAGGATAATGTAGTACTGCAACAGCATTCAGTATTATTTGTGAAAGCTGCAGTTGATAAAGGCGTACAGGTAGATTATATGATTTATCCGGGGCACGAACACAATGTGTTGGGTAAAGACAGGGTTCATCTTTATCAAAAAATAACTGATTATTTCATGCAGCAAATTCCCTAATAAATTTAGGACTGAAATGGAAAGAATAAAAGAAGTACCTTTTATTTTCATTCATCATTTTTGAAATCGATTTTGCCATTCGTATAATATTTCACTTTAAAGGCGGTTAAAATCCGTTAACTTTCCTGCTGAAATGGAAATCAACCATATGGAGATACTCAATATCAGAAATCTTTCTAAAAACTACGGAACTGTTCAGGCACTTAAACAAGTTAGTTTTTCGGTACCGGCCGGAACGGTATTTGGAATCCTTGGCCCTAACGGTAGCGGGAAAACGACATTACTGGGCATCGTGATGGATGTATTGAAACCAACTTCCGGCACTTATGAAATTTTTGGACAGTCGCCTACAGCCGATCAGCGAAAGCAGATTGGGACTTTGCTGGAAACCCCAAATTTCTACCATTACCTTAATGCAGTAGAAAACCTTAAGATAAGTGCAGCTATAAAAGGAAGGGGAGTTGATGATATAGACCGGGTGCTGGAGGTGGTAGATCTGGCGAAAAGAAAAAATTCAAAATTCAGTACTTACAGCCTTGGGATGAAACAACGCCTGGCCATTGGTGCTGCTTTACTTGGAAATCCGGATGTGCTGGTTTTTGATGAACCCACCAATGGGCTTGATCCGGTAGGAATTGCTGAAATCAGGGAGTTGATCAAAAAACTTTCCAAAGAAGGCAAAACAATCATCATGGCAAGCCACTTGCTTGATGAGGTGGAAAAAGTTTGTACCCATGTGGCCATCCTTAAACAAGGTACGCTGATTACTTATGGAGATGTGAATGAGATATTGATAAATGAAGATGTGGTGGAAACTTCCGCTGCCGATCTCGAACAACTCTATCAATTGCTGCAACGTATGCCCGGTAAACTTTCCATCAATAGAAAAGATCAGGTTGTGCAGGTGAATTTTTCATCAGGTACTGCTGATTTGGCTGCGGTAAACCGGTTCTGTTTTGATGCCGGTATCACTATCACCCATCTCCAACTGAAAAAGAAAAGTCTGGAAACTAAATTTTTAGAGCTTACCCATTAATGCAAACTGCAAGCTATATGCAAAAATTATTACAGATAGAATGGCTTAAACTAAAGAACCACAGACCATTTATCATCATCGCCAGTTTTTTTACCCTTGGGGTATTTACTATTAATTATGTTGTGTACATTCTTAATAACACAATTAATAAAGTTCAGGGGGCAGCTCTCATTAAAAGCTCCAATCCTTATGATTTTTATTATACCTGGCAAACCACCAGTTATTGGACTGGATGGCTATTATTATTACCTTCATTGCTAATCATCATTTTAGTAACTAATGAATTTACGTACCGAACCAATCGTCAGAATATCATTGATGGATGGAGCCGTAGCCAGTTCATTGAAGTGAAGATGATGCTGGCATTGATTGTTGCCGTTTGTTCAACTTTGCTTGTGGTATTATCTGCCACTCTTTTCGGATTGCTTTCAGGCTCTTCTTTTTCCACCCATGGTATTTCGCATGTCTTTTTCTTTTTCCTTAAAGCGCTTTCCTATAACGTCATTGCTGTTTTTATTTCGGTTTGGATTCGCCTCACTGGTTTTGCAATAGGTTCGTTTTTCATCTATATCGGAGCAGAGAATTTCATTTCTATTTTACTAAATAATAATTTGAGTTTGAAATTGAGAAATGATTACAATATCGATCTGGGGAGTTTGGGCGATTACCTGCCCATGAATGCGTCAGACGGTTTGCTTACATTTCCCGATAACCCGCTCAAAACTATTGCCAAGTCTGCACTTCCAACAGATTATACCTGGCTGGTAGCCTGCTTTGCCGTTGCTTACCTTGTACTTTTTTTCTGGCTGAGTAAAAGAAATTACCTCAAGAAAGACCTTTGATTTTTTAAGGGTAAAGCGATTGTAACGCAGCTTCGATACTGGGGTAATGAAAGGTAAATCCGGCTTCCTTGATTTTTTCTGCGCTAACGGTACAGCTTTTCAGCACTTCAACACTTCTTTCACCCATCATCAGCTTAAGAACGAATTCAGGCACATGTGCTGAAAGGAAGAAGTTGCCTTTCATTTTTTTGGCAATACCAAGGGTTAGGCCAGCATTGCTTACCGGAGCGGGTGCAACAGCATTATAAGCGCCATTGATTTCTTTTTCGATGGCAAAGCAGTACATCCTGCAAAGGTCTTCTATATGGATCCAGCTTACTTTTTGCTTACCATTTCCAAGGATAGCGGCAATGCCTAAACGAACCGGTTTTTCGAATTCTTTCAATGCGCCTCCATCCCTTGTTAAAACGATGCCGGTGCGAAGGGCACAAGTGCGGATACCCATGGCTGAAAAAGGAATAAGACTTTCTTCCCAAATCCTGCAGGTTTCCCCAAGGAAATCCTTAGCAGCAGGCGCTGATTCTGAAAATGAAATTCCAGTTGATTGATCAGGGCCGTACCATCCAATTGCTGATGCGCTGATCACTGCTTTCAGCCGATGTGAGGTTTTTTTGAGCTGATCGGCAATGATATCCATTCCTCTGGTTCTGCTATCGATAATTTCTTTTTTATACTGAGCGGTCCATTTTTTTTCAACCACAGCAGCACCTGCCAGATGAATGATGTACTCCATTTCATCCAATGCGGTTTTATCTATTTTTCCGAGTGTAAGATCCCAGATTGCATATTGTATTCCGGTAGCAGGGGCCTGTGATGGGATTTTGCGGGTCAGAATGGTAACCTGATGCCCACGTGAGAGTAACATTTTAGTTAACGCTTTTCCCACCAATCCGGTGCCACCGGTGATTAATATTTTTGCCATGGTTATTTTTACATTCAACAATGCCATTACAAAATTGTTGTGCTGCCGATAATAATGTAATTTTAATACAAAGATCGTTGCATGAAATATCATTACCTCAACTGTTTATTTTTTTTCCTTACTGTGCACTGCGCATTGGCACAAAAAATGACTTTTTCTGAAATCAACCGCCGTGATAATCAGGATATGTATTTTGAAATCTTAGGAAAGTTCGGTACAGATATATTGGTATATAAATCGATTAGCCGTGAACACGAATTATCGCGCTATGATGCTGAAATGAAACAGGTATCCACTGTAAAACTGGATTATCTTCCTGAAAGGATATTCAATATCGACTTTGTCAACTATCCTAATTATTGTTATCTCATCTATCAGCATCAACGAAATGGTATTGTGTATTGTAATGCGGTAAAAGTAGATCAACAAGGTAAGGCAGTTGGAGCGGTCCGTTTGCTGGATACAACACGTATCGGTTTTTTTGCCGACAATAAAATATACACAACTACTTTTAGTGAGGACAAGAAAAAATTGCTCATCTACAAGAAACACCTAAAGAATGACAACCTTACTATCGTTACCAAATTATTTGATGCAGATCTGAACCAGATTGACAGCACTCATCAATTTCTGCAGTTTGATGACCGTAAGGAAGTGTACAGTGATATTTATGTAGACAATGAAGGAACAGTGGTTTATGCGAAAGAGAAAAAGAAAACATCCAACGATAACACCAGTGATCTGGAACTTTGGTTGCATCAACCCGGAGCGGTGGAGTTTGAACATACCCAGGTTTCACTTCAGAAAAAATATATTGAAGAGGCTTCTATCAAGATAGACAACCTGAACCGGCAATACATTGTAAATTCCTTTTATTATAGCAGCCGTAGGGGTAGTATAGAAGGGCTTTTCACGGCAATTGTAAAAAAAGATTTGCTTCAGTTACCAAGGGCGGCTTTCAATCCTTTTTCCGATTCGCTTCGCTCAACCATCAATTCTTCCGATCAATACAAATTTGTTTTTGATAACCTGACTACCAGAAATGTAGTGGTGAAGAAAAACGGTGGATTCTTCATTGCAGCAGAAGATTTCTATTCTGAAACACGATCGTTCAATAATGCATGGAACAGGAATTATTACAATAACTTTCAGAATACAACCATGAATGACTTTTACCTTTACAATCCTTATTATTACGGGTACAGACCGTGGAGCAGTTTCAACGGCGATCAGAGTACCCGGTATTATTACGACGATATCGTCATCCTCAGTATAGATAGTTCTTTAAAACTGGTTTGGAATAATATCATCCATAAGAAACAATATGATGTAGACAATGATAATTTCCTCTCTTATTCAGTTATTAATGCAGGCGGCGAAGTACATTTTTTATTCATCGAAAAGGACCGGCAAAAGCATATTCTCAGTAACCAGGGCATATTACCCGGAGGGGAAATCAACCGGTATCCAACTTTACGAAGTATTGAAAATGGAATAGAGTTCATGCCCCGTTTGGGAAAACAGGTTGGCGCAAGGGTCATGATCATGCCCTTTATTCAACGGGGTAAGATAGGCTTTGCAAGGATTGATTTTTAATATGCTTCGAATCACGTTTTTCCTGCTGAGTAAACTCTGTATTTTGTATTCTTAATCCATTATTTTCGCCTTTAAAATTTTCAAGTGACCGGCACCTTTAAAGCCAATATTCCTTATAATCAGTTTTTGTTGCTGCTTTATGGTTTTTTATTGAAGCTGCCCATGTTTATCAGTCCGGTTGTACCCTCAGCGTCTAAATCTGATGCGTTTTTATATAAGGAATTGCTCGCTTTGTTATTACCGTTAGGAAAAGGATTCCCTTTTATCTACAGTATCATTGCTTTTTTCCTCTTGTATTTTCAAGCGTTAAGTTTGAATAGAATGGTGAATCAACAACGGCTTTTGCCTAAGCCCAATTATCTCACCGGCATGTTTTATCTGTTGATCACTTCTATATTTCCTGGATGGTATGGTTTGCATGCAGCATTGATAGCAGCAACATTATTGATTTGGATACTTTCTAAACTATGTACTATTGGGAATGACCCTAAAATAAAATTCACTTTGTTCAACATTGGCATGGTTGCCGGAATCTGCACCTTTTTCTATTTTCCTGCCATTATTTATGTATTGCTTATTCTTGCCGCTTTGGCTATTACCCGAACCTTTAAACTCCCTGAATGGCTGATGGTTTTTCTGGGTATTGGTACTCCCTATTATTTCTTATGGGCCTGGTTGTTTCTCACCGGAGGGCCTTCGAATTTATTGGCTCCCACATTTGCCATGAGTAAAGTGATTGTGCCAACCAGCATATGGTCTTGGGTAGCCATTTCGCTATTACTCGTGCTTTTAGCAGTAGGCATAGTGTTTATCCAAAAAAGTATGCGGAGGTTACTGGTGCAAAGCCGGAAAAACTGGACGGTTATCTATCTTTTTCTATTGCTTGCTATGATCATCCCATTCCTTAACAAACAACCCGCACTCTATTATTGGATGCTCTCATCCATACCATTATCCGCCATAGCTGCAGCGGCATTTTTTTTTCCGGAGCGGAAGTGGTTCAGTTTCGTGGTGCATTGGGGGTTGGTTGCAATGATTGTTGTTCTTGGCGGAATATATGTGATGAATTCAGGAAAGCTGTCGTAATTTTACAACTTTCAGAAGCAAAACTTTTATATAATGAAATTTGGTGTGGTGGTTTTTCCTGGTTCAAATTGCGACAGGGATATGATTGAAACCCTCAGTTCAGATCTCAACCAGGAAGTTCGGGTGCTTTGGCATAAAGACCGCGACCTTAGTGATTTCAAGAGCAATGATTGCATCGTCTTGCCCGGCGGGTTTAGTTATGGTGATTACCTGCGTTGCGGTGCTATTGCCCGGTTTAGCCCGATGATGCAATCGGTAATCGATTTTGCATCAGCTGGCGGTAAAGTGCTTGGGGTTTGTAACGGTTTCCAGATTCTTTGTGAAAGCGGGCTCCTGCCCGGCGTATTGTTGCGCAATGCAAAGCAACAGTTTGTTTGTAAGAATGTATATTTAAGGAATGAGCGGCAGCCAGATGGTCAGGTGCTCAAAATTCCAATTGCGCACGGTGAAGGCAGGTATTTCGCCTCTGCTGAAACTTTGGAAATACTCTATGCAAACAATCAGGTTATTTATCGTTATTGTAATGAATTGGGTGACATAGATGAGCAAAGCAATCCTAACGGGGCAATAGATCATATTGCCGGTATCTGTAATGCTGCCGGAAATGTTTTTGGAATGATGCCACATCCGGAGAGAGCTTGCAGCAATGCTTTGGCAAATCAAGACGGACGGAGGGTTTTTGCCTCTTTGTTAGCTATCGGTTAGTCAGAATTAACAGTTCTAAAGCAATACGCGGCAACTTAAAAAGTAAATTTGCCGTATTACATCACAATCACATTTACATGAAACATCTTATTGCTCTGATCCTGTTATTTGGAAGTTGCCTGAGTTTAGCATCAGCACAAATTGCAAGCCCGGTTAAGTGGAGTTATGAAGCAAAAAAAACAGGCGATAAAAAGTACGACATCATTGTAACAGCATTGTTAGATCCCGAATGGCATATCTACGCACAAGATGCTGGTGAAGGTCCGGAACCTACTTCTTTTGTATTTACAGCAAATCCACTGCTTACTTTAGATGGTAAGGTTAAAGAAGTAGGAAAGCTGGAAAAGAGTTATGACCCCAATTTCAAATCCACGCTGAAATTTTACAGTAACAAGGTTTCTTTTGTCCAAAAAGTAAAAGTCAAATCAAGCGCATCAACTGTTTTCAAAGGCACGATTACTTACATGGTTTGTAATAATAACAAATGCTTGCCTCCAAAAGATTTGCCGTTTTCCGTTAAATTAGAAAATAAATAATCCTACATTCTTTATCATCCCGAACATTTCGGGATTTTTTATGCTGAACAAATGAAAAATAAGGTTACACTTTTTCTCTTTCTTCTCTTTTGCAGTTTCAGTTTCTTTTCATTTGCTCAGGATAGTTTACTGATGAAATGGGAAACTTCCATCGATCATCAAACGGAAAAGCAAATCCATCTTCTATTAAAAGGTACACTTAAAGAAGGCTGGCATGTATATAGGGCTGATTCCAGCGAAGGTTTAACCGGTATCACGATACAGTCAACCGACTCTTCGGTGCAACCAGGAATCCCTGAGATAAAGTCCGGTTTCCAATCTTTACCCGATAGGGTATTTGAAGGCAAATCAAAAGCTGTTGCTGAAGGTATAGTCACCATACATCAGGTGCTTCATTTTAACGGATCTTTACCTGCTGTAGTTAAATTGAAAATCGGCTATGAAACAGGCAATAAAGATCAGTTTATTCCAGAAGAACAGATCATCAGTATTACTTTAGATGCTTCAAAGCAAGTAACCAGAGAGGTTTTGGTGCCATCTATTGATATCAAACATCCTATAAGCAATTGCGGGGAAGATAATCAGGCAGTTACCAATACGAAATCTAAAGGATTAGGGGCTTTGTTTTTTATCGGATTTCTTGGAGGTTTAGTAGCCTTGCTAACTCCCTGTGTATTTCCTATGATCCCTTTAACGGTTTCTTTTTTCACTAAAAAAGCTACTTCCCGTAAAGCAGGCATCAGGAATGCATTTATGTATGGTTCCTTTATTTTTATCATTTACATATTGCTCAGTTTACCTTTTCATTTTCTGGATGGTATCAACCCCGAGATCCTCAACAATATCTCCACCAATGTTTACCTGAATGTGTTCTTTTTTGCCATATTCATATTCTTTGCTTTTTCTTTTTTCGGTTTTTACGAAATCAGTTTACCGGCTTCTTTTTCCAGTGGTGCCGACCGTAAGGCGGGGTCTGGAAATCTGGCGGGTATTTTCTTTATGGCATTGACGCTTGCATTGGTTTCTTTTTCATGCACTGGTCCGATACTGGGTTCGCTTCTTGCAGGATCATTAACTTCCGATGGCGGCGCTATGCAGCTTACAGCAGGCATGGCAGGTTTCGGACTTGCGCTTGCTTTGCCATTCGCCCTTTTCGCCTTATTTCCGGGTTGGCTTCAGTCGTTGCCAAAATCGGGGGGATGGCTTACTACGGTTAAGATTGTGCTTGGTTTTGCCGAATTGGCACTCGCACTTAAATTCTTATCCAATGCCGATTTAGTGAAACATTGGGGATTGCTGAAAAGAGAAGTTTTTATTGGATTGTGGATTATCATAGGAACAGGATTGACTTTATATCTTTTTGGAAAAATCAAATTCCCTCACGATTCACCTCCTAAAAAATTAGCTAAAGGGAGAATTTTGGCAGGGTTGATTACCGGCTTGTTCACCCTTTATCTTATTCCGGGTGTAACCAATACTCCCTGGGCAAATCTTAAACTGATCAGTGGTTTTCCTCCACCGCTATATTATAGCATCTACCAGAAAAAATCGGATTGTGTGCTGGGGCTCAATTGCAGTAAAGACTTCACTGAAGGGATGAAGATGGCAAAGGCGGCCGGAAAACCTGTGCTGCTCGATTTTACAGGATATGCTTGTGTAAACTGCCGCCGTATGGAAGAAAATGTATGGAGCGATCCGGAAGTTTATCGGCTGATGAAAGATGAGTTTATTGTGATTTCACTTTATGTAGATGATAAGAAGAATCTACCTCCAGCTGAACAGTTCACATATACTACAAAAGAAGGCGATGCAAAAGAAATAGAAACAGTTGGCGATTTATGGTCAACTTTCGAAACGGAAAATTTTGCGAATAATGCACAGCCGCTTTATGCTATTCTGAACAACGAAAAACAATTGCTTTCTTTTCCTGTTGGTTATACCCCTGATAAGAAGGAATACCTGCAATGGTTGAAATGCAGTTTGGAGGCGTTTAAAAAGAAATAGCCATTCCCCTTTTCAGGAGAATGGCCAGAAGAGTAAGGGGGTTACAAAAGTTTAAAGGGCAATCTGTTTCTCGGTCATCATCTTGCGAAGGTTGATTAAACCATAACGCATCCTACCCAGAGCGGTGTTGATACTGCATTGAGTGAGGGTAGAGATTTCTTTGAAACTTAAATCAGCATAGTGGCGCAGGATGATCACTTCACGCTGGTCTTCAGGCAGCATGTCAATCATTTTACGAACACGGTCGTGGCTTTGATCCGCCATCATCCGTTGATCGGCACCGGCTTCAGAAAAATTGAGTACTTCAAAAATGTCGCGGTCATCACTGGTTTTGATGCTTGGTCCGCGTTTCACTTTACGGAAATGATCTACACAAAGATTGTGTGCAATGCGCATGGCCCATGGAAGGAATTTGCCTTCGTCGGTGTAACGGCCTGCTTTAAGAGTGTCGATGATCCGGATAAACACATCCTGGAAGATATCTTCGGCGAGATACTTGTCTTTCACCAAAAGATAAATGGAAGTGTAGATTTTTTCTTTGTAACGGATTACTAAAGTGGCTAGGGCATTTGCATCTCCATCCATGTAAGCACGAACGAGTTGCTGGTCGGTGAGGTTTTGTAAGGATTTCATAAAGCTTCTACAGTTTAAATGGTTTGGATTTTTAATGATCCAATAAGAGGAGAAAAATTGCGTAGAAGACTCTTTGTTAGGCAACGACGGCTTTTCACTTTTATTGGATATTGGACTGTGAAAATAAAGCGAAATGATAAACCGCCAAATCTTTTGGAAACTTTTTTTCTGATTTTCCAAAACTAAAGTACTTGTTCTCGAAATCATTCGTAGAACTACGTAGTATATTTATGAAGAATTTTGAAAATCATAGTAATAACAACATATTCAGCTAATTTGCTGCTCATTATGACTACATCTGTTGCCAAGAATAAAAAGAATATCAATCTAAAAACACCGGTTGATGATATCCAGATACATGGGGCCCGTGTACACAACCTTAAGAATATAACGGTAACGATACCACGAAATAAGCTCGTTGTGGTTACAGGCGTTTCAGGCTCAGGCAAATCGTCGCTCACTATAGATACTTTGTTTGCTGAAGGCCAGCGCCGTTATGCTGAAAGTTTAAGTGCCTATGCCCGCCAGTTCATGCAGCGTATGGACAAACCGGATGTGGATTATATCAAAGGGCTTTGCCCGGCTATCGCCATCGAACAGAAAGTGATCACACGTACCCCAAGAAGCACGGTGGGCAGCATGACCGAAATGTATGATTACCTCAGGTTGCTTTTTGCCAGGATCGGAAAAACCATATCACCGGTAAGTGGCCGTGAAGTGAAGAAACAGGATGTGGCTGATGTGATCGCTTTAATGAAGCAACAACAGGAAGGCGACAAGCTTTTGTTATTAGTACCCTTCCAGATCCATCGCAACCGCAATACGAAGGAAGAGCTTTCCATCTTGTTACAAAAAGGATTCTCACGTTTATACCTGACTGGTAATATACTCAGTATCGACGATCTTGTAGAAATGGAAAATCCCGACGGGATATTACAGCCCGGGAAAGGAAAAAAGCAACCGGTTCCTTATGTATTGATCGATCGTTTGCTGAAAAAAGAATTTGATGAAGATGACTTGCACCGGATTGCCGACTCTGTTAATACCGCCTTTTATGAAGGGGAAGGTTCGTTGACCTTATTGGTGAATGATGAAAGCCGTTATGAATTCAGCAATAGTTTCGAATTGGATGAGATCCGTTTTGAAGAACCGGTACCCAACCTTTTCTCTTTCAATAATCCTTTCGGGGCCTGTACTACCTGCGAAGGATTCTCCCAGGTTTTGGGTATCGATGCCGACCTCGTAATCCCGGATAAACGATTAAGTATATACGAAGATGCCGTTGCCCCATGGAAAGGAGAAAAACTAAGTGCCTGGAAAACAGCATTCCTACGCACCGCTTCTAAATTAGATTTTCCTATACATCAGCCGGTGATGGATCTTACCCCAGCCCAGTATGAATTGCTTTGGAAAGGGAATGCCCAGGTGAACGGAATCGACGATTTTTTTAGGGAAGTTGAACAGAACCTTTACAAAGTGCAATATCGTGTGTTACTCAGCCGCTACCGGGGCAGAACTTTATGCCATGACTGCAACGGATATCGGTTACGCAAGGAAGCACTCTATGTAAAAATAGCTGGTAAGCATATCGGTGAGTTGAGTGCCTTGCCCGTATCAGATTTGTTGCCCTGGCTGGAAAGTCTTTCCTTATCGGAATATGATCAGGAAGTGGGAAAAAGAATTCTGTCGGAACTCATTTACAGGCTAAACACCCTTATCAATGTAGGATTGGGTTATCTCTCCCTAAGCCGTTTGGCAAATTCATTAAGTGGTGGTGAAAGCCAGCGCATACAGCTCACCAGAAGCCTGGGTAGCAACCTTACCAATTCACTTTATATACTCGACGAACCTTCAATCGGATTACACAGCAGAGATACTGAAAATCTTATCAGGGTGCTGAAATCACTTCGCGATCTGGGCAATACGGTTGTTGTTGTTGAGCATGATGAAATGATGATGCGGGAGGCCGATCATATCATCGATATGGGTCCGCTTGCCAGCCACCTCGGCGGCGAAGTAGTGGCAACCGGCAATGCAGCAGCACTTATGAAAGATAAGGCAAGCCTTACCGGTAAATATCTTTCCGGAAAACTAAGTATCGATCCTCCGCTTGTTCTGCGCAAATGGAACCGTAGTATAAACATAGAAGGCGCAAGGCAGCATAACCTTAAAAACATCAATGTCAGCTTTCCGTTACAGGTACTCTGTGCCGTTAGTGGAGTGAGCGGAAGCGGCAAAACTACCCTTGTGAAACAAATTCTCTATCCCGCCCTTCAAAAACTGAAAGGGGAGATTGCAGAGAAACCCGGTCTTTTCCGTTCTATGAGCGGTGATATCGACAGTATCAAACAAGTGGAACTTATAGATCAGAACCCAATCGGCAAATCAAGCAGAAGTAATCCCGTAACTTATATCAAAGCTTATGATGAAATTCGAGATCTCTATGCCCGTCAACCCATGAGCAAGATGCGTGGTTTTTTACCAAAGCATTTTTCGTTCAATGTAGATGGCGGCCGCTGCGATACCTGTAAAGGAGAAGGCGAACAGGTGGTAGAGATGCAGTTTCTTGCCGATGTGCACCTCCAATGTGATGTTTGCTTTGGGAAGAAATTCAAGGAGGATGTACTGGAGGTACAATACCATGGAAAGAATATCTACGAACTGTTGGAGCTAAGCGTTGACGAAGCGATTGCTTTTTTTCAGTCAGACCCCCAATCAGGCACACCCATTGCGAGGGCTATACAACCTTTAAGTGATGTGGGTTTGGGTTATATCAAGCTCGGACAATCATCTAATACCCTTAGTGGCGGTGAAGCCCAACGGGTTAAACTGGCTTCTTTTTTGGGTAAGGGAAAATCGCAGGGTGGCATTCTTTTCATTTTTGATGAACCCACTACCGGTTTGCACTTTCACGACATCAGCAAATTACTGGCATCTTTTAACGCATTGATAGCCCAGGGGCATTCGATCATTGTGATTGAGCACAATACTGATGTGTTGCGTTCGGCAGACTGGATCATCGATCTGGGGCCTGAAGCCGGAGAAGCCGGAGGGCAATTGGTATTTGCAGGAACACCTGATGATGTAAAGAAAAACAAAAAAAGTATTACCGGAAAGTTCTTGCCTTAACATTGGTTAACGCAGCCTTTCACTGTCTCTGATGATCTTATTATCGTGGCGTATACCCTTTACCGCGAGTAATAAAAAAACAACGATAAAAAGCTGCAATAAAGAAGTTAAAGCAATAGTACCTGTGCCGCTAACAAATGATGATGCTTCTTTAAAGTAAAGTGCCAGCAGAATAATTTCCAATAAAAGAGCCAGCAAGGTGAACCTTAACTGGAGGGTTCGGTTTTTAAAAAGGAAAATGGAAAGCAATGATACTACTGCAACCAAAATCGTAAACAGCAACAACATGAAATGGTGCGTGTCGGGAAAAAGTTTGAAAGAAGCCACACCATCTTTATTCGTTCCGCTGTAAAAGGGGAATTGAAAACTCAGGATGGCAAAGGCGGATGCCAGTAATAACCACAATGACTGCATTCTTTGTAACATATGGAATTTTTTGATTTAAACTATTTCAGGATATAATGGAAACCTTTGCATAAAGGCGTGCACTTCCCCTTTGATTCGCAGGGTATGGTCGGCATCATCAATATTCATGAGTATCCGGTGTATGAACGCTACCACTGTTTCCATATCTGCTTCCATCATTCCCCGGGTAGTGATGGCCGGTACACCAACCCTGATACCACTGGTTACAAAAGGACTCTTATCATCAAAAGGTACTGCATTTTTATTTAAAGTGATATGAGCCAGATCAAGGGTTTCCTGCGCTTTTTTTCCGGTGATATTTTTATTGCGAAGGTCGATGAGCATAAGGTGGTTGTCGGTGCCACCGCTGATGATATCATAGTTTCTTGACATGAACGCCTTAGCCATGGCTTGTGCATTTCTTTGAACCTGGGTGATATAGGTGGTAAAATCTTCGGTAAGTAATTCTCCAAACGCAACGGCTTTACCTGCAATCACATGTTCCAGCGGGCCACCCTGGGTTCCGGGGAAAACCGCCATATCAAGCAAATGACTCATCATCCGCAGATTTCCTTTGGGATCTTTGATACCGAATGGATTTTCAAAATCTTCTTTCATGAGAATAATTCCCCCTCTTGGCCCTCGCAAAGTTTTATGTGTAGTGCTGGTTACAAAGTGACAGTGACTGAATGGCGAAGACAATAAACCTTTTGCAATCAATCCGGCCGGATGAGCCATGTCGCACAAAACAAAAGCATTGATTTCATCAGCTACTTTTCTGATTCGTGCATAATCGATATCACGACTATATGCAGAAGCTCCGCAAATGATGAGGGCAGGTTTTTCAGTTCTTGCTTTTTCTTCAAGCATTTCGTAATCGATGAGTCCGGTTTCTTTAATCACACCATAAAAGGAAGCCTGATAAAATTTACCGGAAAAATTTACCGGCGACCCATGAGTAAGATGACCACCCATACTCAGGTCTAGCCCAAGAATTTTATCACCCGGTTTAAGAATGGCCAGCATCAGGGCTGCGTTAGCCTGAGCACCACTATGAGGCTGAACATTGGCATAGGCACAACTGAATACCATCTTGATTCGGTCGATAGCCAGTTGCTCTACCAGATCAACTATTTCACAACCACCATAATACCTTCTTCCGGGATATCCTTCTGCATATTTATTGGTAAGTGAAGATCCCATAGCCTGCATAACGGGTAAACTGGTGAAATTTTCACTGGCAATAAGTTCAATGCCATTTCTTTGGCGTTCGAGTTCTAAACCGATCAGATCAAATACCTGTTTGTCGTGTTGCATACCCTTCATTTAGATTGCAAATATAAGTGCCCTAAACTAAATTTATCTGTTCAATAATTATGGGGAAGTGTTGTTAACATATCAACAGATGTGTGCGAAATAAACAAATAAGTGGTATTTTCACTTTTCAGGAAAAAAGCCCTAGAGCAGGGCTCATTTTTAACAGCGGTTTATTCATGAAGGCGATCATTCCAGTAGCAGGCGCAGGCACAAAGCTTCGGCCTCATACCTATACACAACCTAAGGCGCTTATACCGCTGGCCGGTAAAACTATCCTCAGCATCATTGTTGATCAGTTGAAAGAAGCCGGCATCAGAGATTTTATTTTCATCATCGGTTATCTGGGTGAAAAAATTCAGGATTATGTGATTGCTAATTATCCTGATTTGAATTGCCATTTTGTTACACAAAATGACCGGCACGGAACAGGTCATGCGGTAGACTTGACCCGCGAAATTGTGGGTAGCGACGAAGTGCTTATCGTTTTAGGCGATACCATCGCTGAGTATGATGTGAAGGAAGTATTACAAGCTCCTTTTTCAATGTTAGGTGTGAAGAAAGTAGATGATCCCCGCAATTTTGGAGTGGCCGAAATAGATGAGGACGGGTTTATTACTAAAGTGATTGAAAAGCCTGCCATTCCTAAAAGCAATATGGCATTGGTTGGGGTTTATAAAATAAAAGAAACTCGTTTTTTATACAACTGTTTACAGAAAATCATCCATAGTAATGTAGATTATGATGATTTCAATCTCACCGATGCACTGGAGTGTATGATCCAGCAAGGTGCAAAATTCCAATCATTTAAAGTATCCAACTGGTTTGATTGCGGAAAAAAGGAATCCTTATTAGAATCCAATGCCATCTTACTGAAAAAATTCGGAGGCAATATTTCAGAAACCCATCATTTTCAGAATACTATCATTATACCACCGGTTAGTATTGGTGAAGGATGCAATATCCGGAATTCTATAATTGGTCCGAACGTAGCAATCGGGGAACATACCGTTATGTCGTATGCTATTGTAAAAGACTCCATCATTGGCACGTATTCTAATCTTTATGAAATTGTTCTTACCAATTCACTTATCGGCAGTGATGCAGAAGTGAAAGGGGAGAGCCGGTCCCTCAACATTGGCGATAATACAGCAATCCACCTCGGAGGCAGTAAAGGATGATTGCTGCATTCGTATCTTGTTAATTTTTTTTGCATGAATAAATTCGAAAACCAAATCACCCGTTTATTTGGTGTTGAAATTCCACTTATACAAGGCGGCATGATCTGGGCAAGCGGGTGGCGTTTAGCCAGTGCCGTGAGCAATGCTGGTGGCTTAGGTTTGATTGGTAGCGGAAGCATGTATCCGGAAGTGCTTCTGGAACATATCCGCAAGTGCAAGCAGGCTACAGATAAACCTTTTGGTGTAAATGTGCCGTTGCTTTATCCGGATATCGGGCAACATATCCAAACCATCATCAACGAAAAAGTACCCATTGTTTTCACTTCAGCCGGTAACCCCAAAACCTATACTTCAATGCTCAAAGAGGCAGGTATCAAAGTGGTTCATGTGGTAAGCAGCAGCCGTTTCGCTATAAAAGCCGAGGAGGCAGGTTGTGATGCTGTGGTAGCTGAAGGGTTTGAAGCAGGCGGGCATAATGGAAGAGAGGAAACCACTACGATGGTATTAGTGCCAGCAGTTTGCCATGCTGTAAAAATTCCAGTAATAGCTGCAGGAGGTATAGCTACAGGCCGTCAAATGCTTGCCGCTATGGCACTTGGTGCTTCAGGTGTTCAGGTTGGGAGCAGGTTCGTTGCCAGCTATGAAGCATCCAGTCATGTTGCTTTTAAAAATGCCGTTTTGCAGGCAGAAGAAGGCGATACAATGCTTACACTTAAACAACTTACTCCTGTTAGGCTTTTGAAAAATAAGTTTTATGAAGACATAAAAGCCGCTCAGTTAAAATGCGCCAGCCCCGGGGAATTGGCTAAAATATTAGGAAGGGCTAGGGCAAAGAAGGGCATGTTTGAAGGCGATTTAGTGGAAGGAGAACTTGAAATCGGACAAACTTGTGCACTCATCACTGCCCTTTTACCTGCCGCAGACATAGTTGTGGAAATTTGGACGGAATGCCTATCCCTATCACCACAACTGCTGAAATAAATATTATCTTTGAGCCAACATATTGATCACTAACCCCAAAAAGAATGCAACGACTACCCAAGTGGAGCGTATTTATTTATATAATATTGATCTTCTTTAATATTCAGCCTATTTCTGTATTTGGTCAGCCTCCGGTGTTGGAGCAAATGCCCAGAGAGATGCTTCCTACCGATTTGGATCCCAAAAAAATGTCACAAGCACAATTGTCGGCCTTGCTAAACGATAAGAATACCCAGAACACCGGAAAAGATAAAAATGCAGATTTGCCCAAATCCATCAAACTGGAAAAGGATAGTACGGTTGCTGGCAAAAACAAGGAGGATGCCTATAGCCCGGAAAAAACTTTTGGCGCCAATGTATTCATCAACAGTTCGGTTACCGATTTGAGTGAATTGAGCACTCCTCCACTCGATTACCCTATTGGCGTTGGTGATCATATAATAGTAGCCCTTTGGGGTGCGGCTGAGTTTCAGCAAAGTTATGTTGTAGCTCGCGATGGGGCAATCTTTCCTCAGGGACTGGGGAAAATTAATGTGCAAGGTCTCACTTTCGAAAATATGCGTTCTGTGGTTAAGGGAAGGTTCGGTAAAGTGGTGCCCGGTGGTACAAAAATTGCAGTTTCTCTTGGCCAACCCCGCAGCATCAATGTGAATGTGGTAGGTAATGTAAATAAGCCTGGACCGGTAACCGTATCGGCTTTTTCAAATGCCTTTAATGTGATAGCAGTGGCAGGTGGGGTTACAGATTTCGGAAACCTTCGCAATATCCAAATCAAAAGAGGAGGAAAATTAATAGATAGCCTTGATGTTTACAAATACCTCACCACAGGTGAATTCGGCAATTTCCTGTACCTGCAAAACAATGATTTTGTGATTGTAACTTTTGTTGAGAAAAAAGTGCAGGCGAGCGGACAATTCAAACGACCGATGTTTTATCAGTTAAAAAAAGACGAAGGCATAAAGGCGTTGCTTACTTATGCAGGTGGATTGTCTGCTGATGCATTGGGGTCGATCATGCGCGTTTTGCGCACCGAAAATGAAAAGCAGGTTCAACGCGATGTAAATGTCAATGCGGTAACAAAAATTCAGGGTGAAGATTTTATGCTCAACGATGGCGACATCGTGAGGGTGGAAATGATTAAAATGGGTATTGCAAATAAAGTAGAGTTGCAAGGTGAAGTTACTTATCCTGGTACATATGAATTAAGAAAAGGTGACCGTTTGTTTGATGTGATCAACCGTGCAGGCGGCGTTACCCGTAATACCTATCTACCACGGGCCTATATCTTCAGGGGTGCTGGCGACTCTACTAATTTGAAGTCTGATCGACTGGAAATCAATCTTGCAGAATTCGAGAACAACTTTGTTACCAGTTCAAGCAATGTGGAACTGACGCCAAATGATGTGATACAATTATTTGCTCAAAGTGAGTTTGGCGATCAGCAGTATGTAGAAATTTTCGGTGAGATACGTAAAGAAGGAAAGGTGAAGAAATATGGAGGGATGAGCTTGCTGGACCTTTTATATTTATCCGGAGGATTAAAACCATCAGCTGAATATGGCCGTCTTGAAATTTCAAGTATTGTCAATATGGATTCGGCGCAGGTAGGTTTAGAGCCCACACGTACCGTGATAAAATCCTTTGCCATCCAATCGAATTTGCAGATTGATAATGAAGCTTCTAAAGTGATGTTGAAGCCTTATGATCAGGTTTTTGTTCGGAAAAATCCCACTTTCGAATTACAGCAGAATGTAGAGTTGCGAGGATTGGTAGTGTATCCAGGTTTGTATTCCCGTTTGGATAAAAATGAAAGGCTCTCTTCATATATCGAAAGGGCAGGTGGTATGAAAGAGAATGCCAATCTTGAAGGTGCTGTGTTGTTGCGGGTGAAACAAAGGGATATCCGAGAAATGCCGATGGATTTATCCAAAATCAAGCTTGATTCAAATGGAGTGATCATCAAAGACAGCTTGCCGGCAGAACTCAGGTATAAGGATGAACCTGTGAGTATTGATCTGGCCAAAGCGTTGCAAAATAAAAATTCAAAGTACGATATCATCCTTCAGGAAAATGACGTTGTGTATGTACCGGAAGTAAATCCGTTCATCAGTGTGGAAGGCAGGGTACAATCTCCGCTGAAAATCGTTTTTGATAAAGAACACTCTAAAACCAGTTATTACATCAATAAAGCAGGAGGTTTTGGGGTGAGGCCCTGGCGGAAACGCGTATATGTTACGTATGCCAATGGCAAAAGTGAGCGAACGAGAAACTTCCTTTTCATTCATTCCTATCCAAAAGTGAAGGAAGGATGTGTGGTTACCGTTCCGGAAAGGCCGCAGGGTCAGGAGATGAGTGATATCGCCAAATCCATTCTTTTGTCTACCATCCCTGCTATACTCACTGCGGTGATACTGAAAAATATCAATTAACCAAATTAGGTCAAGTGACGAATAAAGAACTCATCAAAACATTGTTCCTGCGGGTGGCGAAGTTTAAGTTCCTCATCCTCGTAACGGGATTACTGTTTGCTGCTGGAATGTATTTTTATGCAAAGTCTACGCCAGCCGTTTACTCTTCAATGGCTACTGTATTTCCGTTGAATGCCAGCAATGATAATTCAGTTACCACCAGCGCCCTAACCAGTATGCTCGGTTTATCTGAAACGCCAAAGAGTTTCAGCCAAGAGGCATCGATTAATATTGTTGAATTAGCCCAAAGCCGAAACACCAGGGAAGCCGTTGCCATGAGCCGGCTAACGGAAATGGGTAACCGAACTGTTGCTGAAAAAATGATTGAAATATATAACAAGAACAAACCCTTTCTAACAGCATCGATAACTGTTCCTTCAGATAGCGCCTCACTTGCTGCAACCGGAGGTAATTTGTTAAAAAATGATTTTTTTGCAAAAATCACCAAGAACGGCATCCTTGAAATCAATTTCAGCTCAACCGACAAATCAATAATTACCCCGGTAAGTAATATTTTCATTGAAAAGATATCGGAGTTCTATAAAGAGCTTAAGATAAAAAAAGCGAAACTTGATTATGAGTTTACGCTGGGCAAGATCGATTCGTTGGATGCGGTTTTGAACGGTTACGACCGCAGGGCTGTTCGCATGGCCAATACCACATTGTTTGTGGCACCTGAGAAAATACAATACCAGATACCAAAGGAAAACTTGGTGAATGAAAAAGATCGCGTGCTTCGCCAGCGCGATGCATCTGCCAACAACCGCGAAGAAGCCCTTTGGCGTTTACAAAAAGTTACACCCATCATTGCAGTACTCGATAGGCCTGACCCGCCTTTTGATGAGAAAAAACCTTCCGCACTGATTTTTGCAGCGGGTGGGTTCATCACAGGCCTGTTGCTGGGAACCTTACTGTTTATTTCGGGTGTTCTTTACCGTTATTTAGTGGCTGAAATCAAGAAAGCCATCTTCGGGAATGATGAAGTTACTACAGCTCCAGCCAACTGATCAGGAACGGGCGAATGCCCATTTCAGCATCTCTTTCCAACTGGGTTTCTTTCCATACATCAGGATGCCGGTGCGGTAAATTTTTGCGGCAAGCCAGGTAAAAAACAGGAAACATCCAATCAATAGTAGCATGGAAAGCGCCAATTGCCAACCCGGAATATCATAAGTGATTCTTCCCATCATCACTATTGGCGAGGTTAATGGAAATAAGCTTCCAAATACGGCCAGGTTGCTATTGGGGTCGTTGATGGCCTTGGTCATGATTACAAAACCCAGGATGATGGGCATCAGCACCGGAAATACCAGTTGCTGTGCTTCCTGCTGGTCTTCACTCACCACACTTCCTATTGCCGCAAACATCGACGCATAAGTAAGATATCCGCCAAGGAAATAGAAGATGAAAGAGAAGGCAATCTTTGCCAGAGGAAGCGAACTGATTCCCTGTATGGCAGTAACCGCCATAGAGTTACCGGCTTGCTGCGATGCAACCCCTGCCTGGCTCACCTGTTCCATGATACCCGGAAAAATAAGTGGTATGGCCATTTGCAACATGAACATCAGGATGATCCAAATAGCAAACTGAGTAAGCCCTACAGCACCTATTCCTATAATTTTACCAACCATCAGTTGAAACGGTTTCACTGAACTTACCATCACTTCAGCAATACGGTTGGTTTTTTCTTCGGTAACGCCACGCATCACCTGGGTGCCATAAACAATCATCATCATGTAAATGAGAATGCCACAAGCAAATGAAACGATATAAGCTACGGCTGCCACACTTTTTTTAGAGCCATCTTTGCTGTCTACCGTATTTACAAGATCTACATCAGCAGCGATTTTTTCATATGCCTTTGGATCGAGGCCTTGTGCCTGCAGTCTTTTATCTCGAACAGCCTTGTTGATGATTTTTTCTACAGCAGAAGTGGTAGCCAAACTTGCGGAAGATTTGCTATGTAATACAAAGCCAACCGGTTTATCGATTTCAAATGCGGGAACATAGAGGAAACCATCAAAACCCTGATCCTTGTATTTTTTTGTAAAACTCTGTTCCGTTTCATTTTTGATTAACCGGAAGCTGAAGTTGTTTTGTGAACTGTCGTTGAAATTCGTAAAAAGATTTCCTTCGTCGATCACGGCGATTTTCTGCTTTTCATCACTTCCTTTTATGGAGATGGCGATGATGGCTGCATAAAAACCGATGATCACCAGTGGAACAAGTATGGTGGTTACCAGAAATGATTTTTTCTTCACCCGGGTGAAATATTCGCGGCCGACGATGAGTCCTATCTTATTCATATGATTTCTTTAGCAATTATTGTACTTGTTGAAATTGACGGGTAGCAGCAGTACCTTCTACCAGCTTGATGAAGATATCGTTCAGGGAAGGTAATACCTCATTGAAAGATTGGATGTTCACGCCCTGCGAAATGAAGTACTTCAATAATTCATTAGGTTGTGTATCATCCTTCAACCTGAGCAGGAGATGATCCGGATGATGCTTTACTACTTCAAATATATGCGTCATCAGTTGTTCGGGCAATACCTTTGCCCCGAGCCTGTAAATGTTTTCTTTAAAATCTTGCTTTACCTGTTGCACGGTACCGTCCAGGATTTTTTTTCCTTTGTTCACCAATACGATATGATCGCAGATTTCTTCAACCTGTTCCATCCTGTGCGTAGAAAAAATAACCGTACTTCCGTTTTTGGCCAATCCGAAAATTTCGTCTTTGATCAGGTTGGCATTTACCGGGTCGAGCCCGCTGAAAGGCTCATCGAGGATGATCAGTTTAGGCTCATGCAATACCGTGGTTACGAACTGCAGTTTTTGGCTCATCCCTTTACTGAGGTCTTCTACTTTCTTGTTCCACCAGGTTTCCATTTCCAGTTTTTCGAACCATTTTTTAATACTCGCCATGGCATCCTGTTTACTAAGCCCCTTTAACCTGGCGAGATAAAGCGCCTGCTCCCCGATTTTCATTTTCTTATACAATCCACGTTCTTCGGGCATATAGCCAATGTGGATGCTATCATTAAGCGGGTCGAATTTCCGACCTCTTAAAGTAATTTCACCGCTATCAGGATAAAAAATACCGGTGATCATTCTTAATAAAGTGGTTTTACCTGCGCCATTCGGGCCTAATAATCCAAAAATTCCGCCTTCTCCAATCTTAAAGCTGATGTCGTCGACTGCTTTCTGGGTGGCGAAATATTTTTTGAGATTTGCTAACTCGAGAATATTCATCTTGCAAGGAGATTTGAGTATAAATATAACTTCATTGCCATTTATGCATACATTTTTTTTATTTGAACGGTAGCATCAGGCGTACAAGCCAGCTAGGCGAGTTGCAATCCGTTCGCCATCCATAGCAGCGCTTACAATCCCTCCGGCATAACCTGCTCCTTCCCCGCAGGGATAAAGGTTTTGAAACTGCGGATGATGCAGGTTCTTTTCGTTGCGTGGAATCCTTACGGGACTTGAAGTACGGCTTTCTGTAGCCACTACAACGGCTTCTTCGGTGTAATAGCCCTTCATTTTTTTTCCAAAATTGCGAAAGCCGGCAACCAGGGTATGATAGATGAATCCGGGTAGTACATCCTTCAAAGTACTGCTCTGCAATCCGGGCAAATAGGAATTTTCGGGGAGGGATGCAGATAATTTATGGTTGCAAAAATCAGTAAGCCGTTGCGCCGGGGCACATAAATTTCCACCTCCTGCAGTAAAGGCGTTTTGTTCAACCATCTGTTGAAAATGCATAAAAAGCAAAGGCGATTTATGGTCTGCCTCAGCAGGTGGCAAATATTTCAGTACATCTGCAGCTTCAACCGGAACAACGATCCCTGAATTGGCAAAGGGATTGTTTCTTTTAGATGGGCTCCATCCGTTCACCACCAACTCATTGGCTGCGGTAGCTGCAGGCGCAATGATTCCTCCCGGGCACATGCAGAAAGAAAATGCTGATGTATCCTGAACCTGCGAAACCAGACTATAAGGAGCAGGGGGAAGAAACGCCATATCAGCATTGCCATGATATTGGATGGTATTGATTAGTTCTTGCGGATGCTCAATGCGTACGCCCAGCGCAAAGGGTTTGGCTTCAATAAGGATGCCCTGATGATGTAATAACGTAAAAATATCGCGGGCAGAATGGCCGGTGGCGAGTATGAATGCATCGGCTTCAAACTTTTGCTGGCAGGCAGTTTCAACGGCAATGATGCATCCTTTATCATGAATAAATCCGGTACATTTTTTTTCAAAATGAACTTCTCCTCCACAATCGAGAATCTGTTGCCTCATGGCTGTAATGATCTGTGGTAGTTTATTGGTACCGATATGCGGATGTGATTCATAGAGAATTTGGTGAGATGCTCCGAAATGAACAAACAGTTCAAGAATCCGGGTTAGATTACCTCTTTTATTGCTTCGGGTATAGAGCTTACCATCGCTGTAAGTGCCGGCTCCACCTTCTCCGAAGCAATAATTACTCTCCGGGTTTACGATGCCCGTTCTGTTTAGTACAGCAAGGTCGCGCCGCCGGCTTTTTACATCTTTTCCTCTTTCGATAAGTATGGGTTTTATGCCCACTTCAAGTAACTTCAAGGCAGCAAATATACCAGCAGGCCCTGCACCGATAATAATCACCCTTTTCCTGCTTTGTTCAACTGATTTGAAAGAAAATAATGTTGGCGGCGGCGTAAAAAATGGTTCATTGATAAAGACGATCACCGAGAGATTAATAAAAATTTGTCGTCCTCTGGCATCAATAGATTTTTTCAATACCTCAAAGCCGGTGATGGCAGATAAAGAAATAGCGGCAGTGGCCGCAATCTTGAGTAAGATCTCTTGTTCATTGGCAGCTTCATGGGGCATGAGCCGCAAGTCGTATTTTTTTTGCATGTGTTAGGTATTGATCCTAAAAACAAAGCTTTTAATCAGAAGGGGAGATCATCAACAGCATCTGGTGCTGTTGATGAGAAGGTATCAAGAGGTTCAAGGTATTCGTTACCTGCCCCTGCAGCACCTTTGCCGGAAAGCAATTGTTCAATCCGCCAGGCATCCAGGTTAGTTATGTAGTTGGTTTTGCCGTCTTTTTCCCATTTTGTGCCTCTAATGTTGAAATAAATCTTCACCTCTTCACCGGTGTTTACACGGTCTATCATGGCGGTTTTATCCTGAACACATTGAAATTTCACATAGTTCACTATGCTGCGTCCATTGATTTCATCTGTTTTCTCCACCACAAATTCGCGGGTTTTGAAGGTTTCTGTTCGTTGTACGATATCGAATTTGGCAATCAGTTTGCCGGTAAGTTCGTAGCTCATAGAATTTTAATTAAGAGATTAAAAATAGCCTTAATTCATCAATCAATAAACTAAAATCTTTTTATTTAACAAAGTGCTGTAGTGTTTTTTTATGAAAACCCGTGTAGAAAAAAAATGATTTTTTT
>Ga0164292_10000067_pt1 | contig 62735 bp, 55 predicted proteins | sample GEODES117metaG_FD_111486 | JGI IMG/M metagenome (GOLD analysis project Ga0164292, IMG submission 111486) | Eutrophic lake water microbial communities from Lake Mendota, Wisconsin, USA - GEODES117 metaG | ecosystem: Environmental > Aquatic > Freshwater > Lake | place: USA: Lake Mendota... | reverse complement strand
TCTCCGCAGCCATAACCAGAGTCCTCCGCTTTCTCGCCGATTGACCACGCGATTTCGCACCGACCGGACTCGGTTGTTTATGTGTTCGTGCATTTCGGCCTCTGGAACTGTGAACCAGAGACAAATTGGGTCGCGAGGTCTCTCGATGCGCGGAGAGACAATCCGCGAGCACGCCCGCGACGGTCGGCCAGCACCTCGGCCAATCCACTCCCCTGGCCCACCACGCGAGACCTCCGCGCACGCAACCCCTTGTCGCAAAACGCCGTACGCACGCAGCAAAACGCGAACGCCCCGGCCGGGAGGCCAGGGCGTTCACTCTTAACCGTCGGGCGCGCCAGTTTCTCGCGCGCCTCTTGAAGTAGCGGGGACTGGATTTGAACCAGTGACCTCCGGGTTATGAGCCCGACGAGCTACCAGGCTGCTCTACCCCGCAGTCGAACCACGAATGCTAGGGAAAATCAGCCCGACCGTCAACGGCCTTGCGGCACGGCTGCGGCACGGGCGTGCGCGGGCAGTGCACGCAACGCCGTGCTGCCTGTTGCTTGCGTGGTGCGCGGACACGCTCGCCACTGCGTCACGCGCACGCAAACGCCTGCCGCTGGGCTTGCCGCCCGCTTGATCATGTGCATGCGAACGTGCCGCTCAGAACCGGCGTCGGCGCACGCACAGCCCCGCCAGCGCGAGCATGCCCACCGCACCGGGCGCCGGGCCCACCAGCGGGTTGACCGAGCCGTTCACCACCAGGTCAAGTCCCGAGCCCGCGGCTGTCTGGTTCAGGAACCACTGACCGCCGCTCGTGAGTGCGCCCCAGCTCACCAGCCGGAAGGTCACGGTGGAGTTCGGCCCCACGGCCTGCAGCGCCGAGATGCCGCTCAGCGACACCGCCGACTGCGCGTTGCCGGCGGCGCTGTAGTTCGTGCCCCACAGCAGGATGAACCCGATGTCCGTGAACGCGCCCGAGTCGATCTGGTACTGCCACTGGCCGTACGCCGGACCGTTCGAATCACGCCGCACGTTGTACGCGCCGATCGAGTCGAACTGCGCGGACTTGCCGGAGGCCACCGTGACCGAGAAGCTCACGTACTCGCCATCAAGCGCGGCCTGCTGCGCGCTGCCTGCCCCATCAAATCCGGTGCCGCCCCAGCAGCCCGAGGGAACCGCCACATTGAACGGCGTCGTCACGCCATGCCCGCGAGTCAGGCCACTCGACGAGACACCCGACGCAACCTGCGCGGCCGTGAGTGGTGACGCGCCCCAGTTGCCCGTGCCGCCGGTCAGGACGGAAAAGTTCCAGCCGGTCAGGACTGCGCCATGGCAAGGCGCGGCAACAAGAACGATCGAACCGAACAAACTGGTCGTGCGCATGGAATTTCCCTGACTCTGGAACGGGATGGGAAGTAGACGAAGTCCCGGAAACGTACCCCAGAAAGCGGGACTTCCAAACCCCATCCCCCGAGTTTGATCCAAAAAGAAAGACCCCCGCGCCGGTTGCCCGACGCGGGGGGTGAGGATCAAAGTGCTTCCCTGAGTGAGACTGGGCGCAAGGCCCAGGCCTTCATCAGGCGCGGCGACGACGAGCCATCAGGCCGGCCAGGCCGACGAGCGCAGCAGCGCCCGGAGCCGGGGTGGCGTAGATGTTCAGGTCGCCGTAGTTCACGGTCACGCCAACGGTGCTGCCCGAGGTCGTGGTCGTGTACCAGTCGAACTCCAGGACGTCCTCGCCCGCGGCCGCGCCGGGAACGAAGAAGCCGGTGTAGTTCGCGCCACCGTCGATGCTGTAGTAGAAGAGCACCTCGCCGGTCGTCTTGTTGAACGACGTCGCGAAGTAGGTGTAGCCACCGGAGAGCGCCTTCGGGCTCACGCTACCGTCGCTCAGGGTCTGATCCGAGAGCTTGAAGCGGAAGTTGCCGGTGGTGCTGCCGTTCAGGTAGTTGGCGTAACCGAACACGCTGCGCTGCGAGGTGCTGGTGCCCAGGGTGCCCATCTCGACGGCCATGCCGCAGAGGAACTTGGTGCCCGTGGTGTTGTACACGGCCGAACCCGCGCGGTTGCCCGAGGTGCTCGAGGCGCTGGCGCAGAACTGGGTGTACTCAGCCCAGAAGATGTCGTCGCCCGCGTTGCGAGCAGCCCACTGAGCCGCCAGGTCCTGATACATGAAGCGGCTGCCGGTGCTGGTGTTGCTGCCGGTGATCTGGAGACCCTGACCGGTCTGGCCAGCGGGACGGCCGGCAGCGATCTTGTAGTTCGAGACCGCGGTGTTGTTGCCCGTGGTGCCCGAGCTGTAGGTGTACCAGCCACCCTGGCCCTGCACGCCACCAACGCTGGAGCTGATGTTGCCAGCGGTGTAGCTGGCGCCGTTGCTGTCGCTGGTCCAGTTGCTGGAGTACAGCGAGGTGTTCTTCGCAGCCACGCCGCGCATCGCGTCGAGCTGAGCGCGCGAGAAGGTGCCGATCATGCGGGCTTCGCCGCCGTCGATCACGTTCGCGAACAGAGCGTCACGGTCCACGTTGCCGGCCAGAGCGCTGCCCGACAGGACAACAGCCGCCACAGAAGCAAGTCCGATCTTGTTCATTTGGGAACTCCGAGTGAAAGGGGGAAGGGAAACGAGAGTGGGCTGGGAAAGCCCGAGGGGAACACTTTGACCTCGGCGGAGTGCGGACCTGCTGGGAATGCTGGGCCGAGAGCCGACGAAGACTCGACCAACGTAGCCCCGTTTGAGCGGCGCGCAAAATCTTCATCAGGGTTTTCCGGTTTTCATGCCTTTTGGGGGAACCCACGTGAGCGAGCTTGCGCGAATTCGGCCGAAAATCGCTGTTTCTTGAAATCCGCCATCGGGTCAAGCTGGATGGTCGCTGGCCTTAAAAGACCTATAAAACCATTGTTATAGATCTAAAAAGCCATTTGAGGTCCAGGCTCAACTTGCGTTGTCGCCATCGCCAGCCGAAATCTGCCGCGCTCGCTCCTTCGCGGCTCGCAGCCATCGCCGGGCGAACTCGAACTCCAGCGCGAGGATCGCCAGTCCAGCGGGAATCACCACCACGGCGGGGCCGGGGGTGACGATCATGACCACGCCGACCGCGACCACAGTGCAGCCGATGATGCCAACCGCGATACGACGCAGTGTTCGCACGGTGCCGTTCAGGACATCCGATCCCGGGTGGCTGGACGTGCCCAACTGCTCCGCGTGATCGACGGGGGCTCCGTGGCCATGGCTAGCATCTGATTTTTGGAGGTCCTGATCCATGCCTGCTCCTTCCAACGCCAACGAGACCACCCAGATCATCTACTCCATGCAGGGAGTGACCAAGGAGATCGACCGAAAGCCGATCCTGAAGGACATTTCGCTTTCGTATTACTACGGGGCGAAGATTGGCGTGCTGGGCCTGAACGGCAGCGGCAAGAGCACGCTGCTGAAGATCATGGCGGGGATCGACAGGAACTTTGAGGGCAAGGTCTGGGCCGCGCAGGGCTACGAGATCGGTTACCTGGAGCAGGAGCCGCTGCTGGGCGAGACCCGCACGTGCATCGAGGTGGTGCGCGAGGGCGCGAAGGCGACCTTCGACCTGCTGGCCGAGTACGACCGGCTCAACGAGAAGCTCGCCGAGCCGCTCGACGCCGACGAGATGGAGAAGGTGCTCAATCGGCAGGCCGAGGTGCAGGAAAAGCTCGACAAGATCGACGCCTGGAGCGTGGACAACCAGCTGCAGATGGCCATGGAGGCACTGCGCTGTCCGCCGGCGGACCAGCCGCTGAACACCTGCTCGGGTGGCGAGAAGCGTCGCGTGGCGCTGTGTCGGCTGCTGCTTCGAAAGCCGGACATCCTGCTGCTTGACGAGCCGACGAACCATCTGGACGCCGAAAGCGTGGGCTGGCTTGAGCAGTACCTGAAGCGCTACGAGGGAACGGTGATCGCGGTGACGCACGATCGGTACTTCCTGGACAACGTCGCGGGGTGGATCCTGGAGCTCGATCGCGGCGAGGGCATTCCGTACAAGGGCAACTACACCGGCTGGCTCGAACAGAAGCAGAAGCGACTGGCCATCGAGGAGAAGCAGGAGGGGCAGCGGCAGAAGACGCTGGCGCGCGAGCTGGAGTGGATCCGCCAGAATCCCAAGGGTCGCCAGGCCAAGAGCAAGGCGCGCGTGGCGAGTTACGAGCAGTTGCTGGCGCAGGATTCCAAGGCCAAGGCGAAGGAGATCGAGATCTTCATTCCTGCCGGGCCGCGGCTGGGCAACGTGGTGGTGCAGGCCAAGGAGGCCGGCAAGGCGTTCGGGGACCGCATGCTGCTCGACGGCGCGAACTTCGAGATTCCGCCGGGCGCGGTGGTGGGCATCATCGGTCCCAATGGCGCGGGCAAGACCACGCTGTTCAAGATGATCACCGGGCACGAGAAAGCCGACTCGGGCGAGTTCCGCGTGGGCGACACGGTGAAGCTGGCGTATCTGGAGCAGACGCGCGACACGCTGAAGGACTCGGAGAGCGTGTGGCAGGCGATCTCGGGTGGCAGCGAGATGATCCGGCTTGGTGGGGCCGAGGTGAACAGCCGCGCGTACGTGAGCCGCTATGGATTCACCGGTTCAGACCAGCAGAAGCAGGTGGGGGTGCTCAGTGGCGGCGAGCGCAACCGCGTGCATCTGGCGCGCATGCTGACGAGCGGCGCAAACGTGATCCTGCTGGATGAGCCCACGAACGACCTGGACGTGAACACCATGCGAGCGCTCGAGGAGGCGATCCAGAACTACGCGGGCGTGGTGCTGGTGATCAGCCACGACCGGTGGTTCCTCGATCGCGTGGCCACGCACATCCTGGCCTTCGAGGGTGACAGCAAGGTGTTCTTCTTCCCGGGCTCGTGGACCGAGTACGAGGAAGACCGGCGCAAGCGCCTGGGATTGGGCGCCGATGCCGCGCCCACGCGCATCGCCTACCGCAAGCTCACCCGCGCCTGATAACGAGGGTCAGACCTTGTTATTGACCACGTCCACTCACCGGCGATTTCGTCCGTGAGACGCCCGATCGCGTGGCGCCACCCGCTCGCGCGTCACATCCGTCTCACTTCCAGTCGAGTGACTCGCTGAGGCCGGTGCCGAGATTCATCGCGCCGGAGGGAGTGACGGCGATCGCGTCCTCGATCCGGATGCCGCCGATGGCGTGGCAGTACAGGCCCGGCTCGATGGTGACCACGTCACCGGAGACCAGCTCGGGGCCGCCGCGGTCAAGCAGTGGCGGCTCGTGCACGTCGAGACCAAGTCCGTGGCCCGTGCCGTGCACCATGCCGCACCAGGTGGCGGGTGAGCCTGCGGGAGGCAAGCCCATACCGAAGCCGGCCGCCTCGATCACCGCGCGCGTGGCCGCGTGCACGGCCTCTCCGGTGACGCCGGTGCGCACCGCCGCCGTCGCGGCGGCCTTCGCGCGCACCACCGTGGCGTGCATGCGGGCGACCTCGGGCGGCACTGTGCCGTGCACCACGCATCGCGTGCTGTCGCCCCAATAGCCGGTGGCCTTGCTGCGTGGGAAGACATCAATGATCACCGGCTCGCCGGTGCGCAGGGGGCCCGTGCCGTCGTGGTGGCAGTCGCCACCCTGCGGTCCGCCTGCCACGATCGATCGCGGATTGTCGAAGCCGGCACGCGCGAGGAACGCGTCGATCTCGCCGCGCACACGCTCGCTGGTCAGCGGCTCGCCCGCATGCATCAGCGTGCCGTCCCCGCCGGCCGAGGCGCGGGCGATGAGTCGACATGCAAGCTCGATCGCGCGCTCGGTCATGGCCTGCGAGGCACGCATGGCGGTGAGTTCCTGCTCGTCCTTGGCGCGGCGATCCGCGATGAAGAGCGAGGGCTCGCAGCGCAGCGCGATGCCGGCCGCGGCGAGGTGATGCGCGAAGATCGCCGGAAAAGTGCGGTCGGAAACGGCCTTGCGCACTCCCGCACGTCGCAGGCATTCGGCCAGTGCCTGGGCGGTGGCGGTTTCGCGGTCGCCACTGAGGCCACCTGCCGGCTCGAAGTCGCGCGGACATGCGAAGGTGTCGGCACGCGCGTGGGCGCGCGCGCGGTCCATCTCGATGTCGCGCAGGATCAGGGTGCGTGCGCGCGTGCCGCTGCCCGCGCCCCATTCCATCAGTGCCACCGGATCGCCCACGCGGAAGCGGATGCGATGGAACAGCAGCATGTTGGTGGCAGGAACGCCCGCCATCACGATCGCCTCGTCGTTGCCGATCATGGTCCGCAGAATAGGGTCGGAGGTTGTTATCGACATCTTGGCGGCGCAGGCGAATCCGAGCGTCGGCGCACCGCGCGCATCACGCGTCACCCTCGCGTCCGCGGCGCCTCGGGCTCACGCGGATGGCGGGTCACCGCGCCACGGCTCGCATGTCGCCTCAATTGGTCAATCGCGTTGAGTCGCGCTCGGACCTCCTGCATGGCTGGTCCATCGATCGCGCGCCGCGAGTCGCCGCCGTTCGCGCACCAGCGCACGAACTCCGTCTCGAACTCCTCAGGAAGCGGGCGCGTGAGCAGGTCGGGTCGCAGGCGCTCCAGTTCGGTGGGAAGGCGCGTCACGTTCGGCCATCCGGCGGGCGTGTCGCCATCGGCGGCGGATCCGTGTCGCCACGCCGTCGCCTGCTGCACGAAGCCGGCCTTCACCGGGTTTCGCTCCACGTACACCACCGCGCGCAGCAGGCGATCTGGAGGAATCGGGAAGCTCTTGAATCGGCCGCCATAGACGCTTCCATGTCCTCGTGTGCCGGTGCGCGATCGGAATCCAACCGCATGTGTGGTCTCGAGCCGATGCATGAAGCTTGAGAGCTGGCGGGGATCATTGGGGCGCAGCACCAGATGCCAGTGGTTCGGCATCAGGCACCAGGAGGTGATTTCGATCGAATCCTCGCGCTGCGCCCAGCCGAGGAGCGACGCGAACTCGTCGTTTTCCTGCCGGCTCTCGAACAGCGGCGTGCGGTCCACGCGCCGGTTCATGACGTGGGTGTAGTGATGGTGCAGTGAGGGACGTGGGGCGCGCGGCATGCCCGAAGTCTGTCAGCAGCGCGGGCAGCGACCCGCGATCAAGGCCTATTTTCCGGCGCGGCGGTGCGCGAATCCTGGGGGCGGCGAGGTGCGGGCGCGGCGGTCGCTGGTGGTCAATAACAACCTCTGACCCTCGTTCTCGGTCACTCGCTCTCGTCGTCCTCGACCAGCTCTTCCTCGAGCGGATCGACGCTCTGCTCGGACCGCGTGAATCCCTTCGCCGCTTCCTGACACAGCTCCACAAGCGTCTGATGCAGCCCCTCGTGATCCGGGTGCGCATCGAGCTTCGCCAGCACGTCGTCGATCTGCTTGTCCAGGTCGTGGCCCGCGTCCACCGTCTCGATCGCGAAGTTGCCGAGCTCCTCGAGCGCGTTGGCGAACCACGACAGCGTGGGCTTCTCGGGGTTCTTCGCCGGCGCGATGCGCGTGCGGACCGTGGTTCCACCGATCGCCACGATGGGGCAGAGACCCATGCGGTTGACAGGCTCCCGGCACAGGACGGCGATCGCGATCTCGTCGCGCAGCGCGGCCAGCCGCAGGCGCCGCGCGTCGGCGCCGACCAGCGGCGGCTCCACGATGTAGCAGCCGGCCTGGATCTTCATCTCCTCCACGATGCCCTCGTTCAGGATGACGACCTTCTTCGCGTCGAAGGCCTCCTGCAGTCGCTGGCGCCGCGCCTCCTGAAGCGTCAGGCAGATCTCGGCCATCAGCGCGAATTCCTCGGCACGGCGGGCCATCTCCAGGCCCTTGTGCGCGCAGCGTTCGGCCTCGAACCACTTGCCTCGGCGCATCGCCGCCTCGGCCATGCGGGCCTGCTCGTCGATGCGTGCCTTGGCTGCGGGGGTCGTCATGGGGTTCCTTCTCAGGCCTGTGGCGCGCCGGGGGTGCCCACGCGAACGCCACGCTTGTCATCACTGCGTCCGCTTTCCTGCGCGCGCCCATGCACGCCGCCGGTCGTCTCGAGCACCGCATCGCACAGCGCCATCACGCTGACGAACGAACTGTAGTCCGCCCGCAGCGCATCCAGCTTGGCCAGGATGCTGCCGCCACGGTCGCGGAAGAGACGCTTGTACGCGTCCTTCATCGCCTCGACCTCGGCGTCGACCAGGCCCATGCGACGCATGGCGATCGCGTTGTGCCCGCGCACCTCGGCGGGATTTCCTTCCACGATCATGAAGGGCGGAACGTCCTTGCTGACCCGCGCCATGGCGCCCACGAAACTGCGGGTGCCCACGCGCACGAAGTGATGCAGGCCCGCGCCGCCACCCACGTTGGCGCCGTCGCACACCGTCACATGCCCGGCCACCATGGCGTTGTTCGCCAGGATCACGCCCGAGCCGATGCGGCAGTCGTGCGCCACATGCACGCAGCCCATGATCAGGTTGTCGCTGCCCACCACGGTCACGCCACCGCCATTGGCCGTGCCGCGGTGGATGCTGGCGTACTCGCGGATGTGATTTCGATCGCCGACTTCCAGCGTGGTCCGCTCGCCGTGATACTTCTTGTCCTGCGGCGGTCCGCCCACCACCGTGAACGGATGCAGCACGTTCTCCCGGCCGATCGTGGTGTCCCGGTCGATGACCACGTGGGACACAAGCTCGGTATCGTCGCCGATCGTCACGTCGGGCCCGACCACGCACCAGGGACCGATCACGACCCCGGAGGCGAGCTTCACGGATGCGTCAACGACGGCGGTGGGGTGGATCTTCGGCATGGGTCACGTCTGGTCCGAGTCGACCATCATAAAGCGGATCTCGGCCTCTGCAGCGACCTTTCCGGCCACGCTGGCACGGCATCGCAGGCTCGCCGTGCGCGCGTTCGCGCGCAGCGTCTCGGCCTCGAGCACGAGCTGGTCGCCGGGCGTGACCGCCTTGCGCAGCTTCACCTTGTCCAGGGAGAGCAGCAGCGCCACGCGACCGGTGTGCTGGAGCGTGCGGCTCATCAGCAGGCCGCCGAGCTGCGCCATCGCCTCCACGATCAGCACGCCCGGCATGATCGGCTGGCCCGGATAGTGGCCCTGAAAGAAGGGCTCGTTCACGGTCACGTTCTTCACGCCCACCGCGCGACGGTCGCCGTCCATCTCGACCACGCGATCCACGAGCAGCATGGGATAGCGGTGCGGAAGCACGCGCTGGATCGCCTTCGCGTCCATCACGCTGGCGGCCACCAGGCTGTCGGCCAGGTCGGCCGCCTTCATGGCGCGCAGGATCTGCTGGCCAAGCTGGCGGTTGAGGCCGTGTCCGCTGCGGTAGGCGATCACGCGGCACTGCACGGGCCGTCCCACCAGGTAGAGGTCGCCCAGCACGTCAAGCAGCTTGTGACGCACCGGCTCGTTCGTGAAGCGGAACGCGTTGTCGATCGGGCCATCCGGTCCGATGACGAGCGCCTCGCGTGGCGTGAGATGTCGGCACATGCCGGCCGCCCACAGTTGCTCCGCCTCCTCCTTCAGGCTGAAGGTTCGCGCGGGCGCGATCTGCGTGTTGTAGTCGTCGCGCACCGGATCGAAGACCTGCGTCTGACGTCCGATGCGCTGCTCGCCCGGGCCGTAGTCGAGGTCGTACACCACCTCCATGCCCTCGTCGCCGCGGGGCATGGCCGCGATCATCGCGTCGCCTTCCTCCACCACGATGGGCTCGCGCAGGCGGAAGACTCGGCGAGGCGCGTCCTGTTCCACGAGGCCCGCGGCGCGGATCGGCTCGAGGAAGGGCAGGGCGCTGCCGTCTCCCAGCGGGAGCTCGGGTCCCGCGATGCGCAGGATGGCGTTGTCCACGCGCAGTCCCGCAAGCGCGCTCAAGCAGTGCTCGACCGTGTCGATCGTGGCGTCGCCCACCCGCAGCGTGGTGCGGCGGGCGCGCGGCACGACATGCGAGACGAGCGCTGGAATGATGACGGGCGGATCGAGGTCGATGCGCTCGAACACGATGCCCGTGCCGGGCGGTGCCGGCGCGATCTCGAGCGTCGCATCCTGACCCATCAACAGGCCCTTGCCGCGGACGGTGACAGCGCTGGCCAGCGTGCGCTGGCGCTCGCCCGAGGGCGGACGTGGACCTGGGGCCGGCGCCGAGGCGGCGCTCACGGCGCCTTCCCGTGATCCTCGATCAGCCGGCGGAACTTCCGTGACCATTCGGGGAGTTTACGGATCGCGGCCACCACCCTCAATTCGGCCCGGACATCCTGGGCCGGATAGCCGCCCCAGGTGGCTCCGGCGGGCACATCCTCCATCACGCCGCTCTTGGCGGCCAGGCGCGCCCCGTCGCCGACGGAGCGATGATCCGCGATGCCGCAGTTGCCGCCGATCTGCACCCCGTTCCCGATATGCACGCTGCCGGCCAGGCCGGTCAGGCCCGCGATCACGGTCATGCGCCCGATCTGGCAGTTGTGCGCGATCTGGCACAGGTTGTCGATCTTGGTGTGCGCGCCCACCACGGTGGCGCCGAACTTCGCCCGATCAACGCAGGTGCCGGCGCCGATCTCCACGCCGTCCTCAAGCACCACGGTGCCAAGGTGGGGGATGCGCACCAGGCTCTTGCGATCCGCCGCGGGGCGATAGCCGAAGCCCTCGCTGCCGATCACCGCGCACGCGTTCACCACCACGCCGCGGCCAAGCCGGCAGCGCTCGCGGATCACGGCGTTGGCGTGGATCACGCAGCCGTCACCCAGCTCGCAGTCGTGTCCGATCACCGCGCCCGCGTGCACCACGCAGTCCGCGCCAAGCGTGACACGCGCGCCGATGACCGCGCGGGGACCGACGCGCGCCGAAGGAGCGAGCGTCGCCGATGGGTCGATCACCGAGGACGGGTGCGCGCCTGGTGCCGGAAGTTCCGGCGCGGGGGCGAAGGCCTCGAGCGCCATGGCGAGCGCCAGTTCCGCGCTGGGCACCCGGATCAGCGCTCGGCGCGCCGGGTCGCCCACTTCCAGGGGCACGTTGTCCTCCACCACGGCCACGGTGGCCTGGCTGGAGGCCCAACGCTGCGCGTAGCGATCGTTCGTGATGAAGGTGGCGTCGCCCTGCTTCGCGGCGTCGATCGAGTTCATGCCGCGGATGGGAGCGCTCGCGCAGCCCTCCAGCCGCCCGCCAACGAGCGAGGCGAGTTCCGCCGCGGTCGCCGGCGGTCTCGTCACTTCTTCCCCGCGGCGAACGAGGCGTTCATCGACTTGATGAGGTCGTCGGTGACGTCGAGCGCCGGGCTGAACCACAGCATGCGACGTCCCGAGATCTGCTGCGTGATCGGTCGCGGATCGTTCTTGTCGAAGGGCGGCGTGGCGTCATCCATGAAGACGATGTCGATGTTCTGCGCCTTGCAGTAGTCGCTCAGCGCCGCCTTCACGGCCGCGTAGGTCGAACGCACCAGGTTGGCGCGCTCGAACTCCATCTTGCGCTTCAGGAAGTCCTCGAACACGCGCAGGCGGTCGGCGGAATCCCGCAGCTTGCGCGCGGTCTCGTTGTACACCGGCGAGTCGTTGTTGAAGTTCTCCAGCTCCGCCTGGATGGCCTGCGTGTCGGCGACAAGCTTGTCGCGCTTCACGGCCTCGCCCTTCAGCAGCTCGTCCAGACGGGTTTCGCCCGCCTTGTGCTGGTCGAGTCCGGCATAGACGCGCTCCAGGTCCACGCACGCGACCACGGCGGGCTTCTCGGGGCGGGCCATCGCCCACAGCAGGGCGAGCGTCGGAATGGCGGCGGCGATCAGGATCTTCTTCATGGCGTTGCTCCGGTGGGACGTCACTTGGCTCCCGCGGCGGGGGTGCCGGCGGCGCGCGCGTTGTTCATGCGCACGATCAACTTGTCGGTCAGGTCGTGCGCCGGGCTGGCGAAGAGCACGCGCCGGCGCTGCAGCTGCTCGAGCACCTGCTGCTCCAGCGACATCTTGATCTCGCGGTTCGTGGGGAGGTCGTCGGAACCGTCGTCGATGATGATGTAGTCGTAGCCCTCGGCCTCGGCGAGCTTGCCGGCCTCGCTGCGCAGGTTGCGATAGATGCTGCGCCACATCAGGCTGCGCTCGCGGTCCACGTCGGTCATGCGGCTGTTGGCCCACTGCTCCAGCTCGAGCTGCTCCACGATCAGGGGCTCCAGCTTCGCCTGCCGTTCCGGCGTGTCGGGCATCGCCTCGACCTCCTTCAGGCCCGCCTCCAGCTTCTTCTTGCGCGCGTTCGCCTCCTCCATGAACTGGTTGCGCATCGCGCCGATCTGCATCTCGAACTCCTGGCGCTCCTGCAGCTTGTCGATCAGTCGCGCCAGGCTCACGCTGGCGGTCCGCGTGCCCTGGTTGGGGTCGGCCAGTCGCGCCGTGCCGAAGGCGCTGGTGGCAAGCAGTGCGGCGGTGCCGGCGGTCACGACGAGCAGGATGGTCCGGGCGCTGTGCAGCATGGATCGTGTCTCCGTGGGGAAGGTCGGGATTGTAGGTCGCCGCGCACCGCGCTGCAGACGCGGCGCAAGCGTCAGAACGGAAGTTCCGCGTTGAACGAGAACACCTGCGTGCTGTCGAACTCCTGCTTCACCAGCGGCACCGCGAAGTCCAGCGCGATCGGCGCGGGCCCGAGCATCGGGATGTACAGGCGAAGGCCCGATCCCACGCTCACGCGGTACTGGTCCAGCGTGACGGAATCCTCCACCGTGCCCGAGTCGCAGAAGAAGACGATCGTGACCGCGTCCATCACGAGCGGCGTCTCGAGCTGCGCGCCCGCGAAGAACAGGAACTGGCCGCCGACGGGGTTGCCTTCCCAGGTCGGCTGGGTCGGCGTCACGGCGGCGCCGTACTGGGTGTACGGAGGCTCGATCGGCGCGGCGGGCCACGGCGGCGTGGCGAGTACGGCCGCGGCCTGCGGGCTCACGCCGCGGAACGCGAAGCCTCGAAGGCTTCGTCCGCCGAGGTAGTAGCGCTCGAAGACCGGCGCGTTCTCGCTGAACAGGTAGCCCGCCTGGCTGTTCAGGCGCAGCGTGGTCTTTCGGCCCAGGAAGTCCTCGTCCAGCGTGAGGAACGTGGTGTAGGACCCACGCAGCGCGGGATAGGTGTAGTCACCGAGATACTGGCTCACGCCGATCTCGGCGATGCTGCCCGCGCCGGGGCGCTGCCGGTTGTCGATCGTGTTGCGCTGGACGCCGGCCGAGATCACCGAGAAGGTCGAGGGCCCCGCCTGGTTGTAGATCTCGATCGGCGTGCCCGACTGGAAGTCGCTCAGGGTCACGCGCTCGAGCCGCACGCTGCTGTTGAAGGTCCAGAAGTCGCCGATGCGCCGGCCGATGCTGAACTGGCCGTTGATGCGTTCCTCGTCGTTCTGCGGATAGATGCGGTCGCGGTAGAACGCGCTCGCGGTGCCGGACCAGTCGCTCTCGAACAGGTGCGGGTCGCCCACGGCGATCGAGTAGGTGCTCACCTCGACGCCGGGCTGGATGCTGATGTTAAAGGTCTGGCCCGCGCCGCGGAAGGCGCGGCCGCCCGCGAGCTCGCCGAAGCTGGCCGGCGGATCGGCCATGTCGAAGTTGTACTGGTTCAGCGAGATCTCGCCGCCGAAGCCGTTGTCGGTGCCCACCGCCACGCCGAAGTTCAGGCTGCCCGTGTTCTTCTCCTTCACGGTCACCAGCACGTCACGCTCGCCGGGCCGGTCCGGATCCACCGGCTGGGCCGTCACGCGCTCCTCGTTGAAGAGGCCGCTCGCCTTCAGGCGCTTCTCGGTGTTCTCGATCTCGTTCGCATCCATCGGTCGGCCCGGCTGGAAGCGCACGAGCCGACGGATCACCTTGTCGCGGGTGATGAAGTTGCCCTGGATCTCCACCACGCCCGTCTTGAACTGCTCGCCTTCGGAGACCGTCAGGATCATGTCCACGTCGGGCTCCTCGCCGGCGCGCACGTACGTGGCGTCGACCCGCGCGTCGGCGTAGCCCATCGTGAAGTACGCGCTCTGGATCGACTTCACGCTCTGCTCGATCCTGTTCTTCATGTAGGCGTCGCCGGGCCGCAGCGACATCAGCCCGCGCAGCTGCTCCGGGCTGAACACGCTCAGGCGGCCGTCGGCGCCCGTGCCCTCGATGCGCACCGTGCGCAGGCGGTACAGCCGCCCCTCGGTGATCACGAAGACGACCTTCGCCTCCTTCTGGTCCGCGCTCAGTTCCACGCGTCGGTCCACGCGCACGTCCACGTAGCCGCGATCCTTGTAGTAGGCGTCGAGCGCGGCCACGTCGTCGACCAGGCCCTCCTCGTCCAGGTTGCCCTTGCGGAAGAGGAAGATCCACGGCTTGGTCTTGATCTGGGCGGCCAGCTGCTTCGCGGGGAATGCGCGGTTGCCCGTGAACTCGATCTCGCGGATGCGCACGCGCGGACCCTCGACGATCTTGAAGATGAGGATGCCCTCGTTCTTCAGGCGGCTCTCGTCCACGGCCACCTCGACCAGGTAGTGACCCTTGCTCTTGTAGAGCTCCTTGATCTTGAAGACGCTCTGCTGCAGCAGGAAGTCGTCGCGCGGCCCTCCTGCGTACAGCGGGATCACCGCCGCCAGGTCCTGGTCGCTGAGCGCGTAGTTGCCGACGGTCTGGATCGCCTCGACGATCAGCTGCTCCACAAGCGAGTAGGTGACCTGCACGGTGCCGTCGGGCAGCAGTTTCGCGTCGGCGGTCACGGTGGCGAAGTGGCCCAGTCGGTACAGGTTGGACACGTCCTCGCGCACGCTGCGTGCGTCGTAGGGTTCGCCCGCCGACACGCGCATGTTGTTGCGGATCTCCTGCTCGCTGATCCGGTTGAGCCCCAGGATGGACACCTGGCTCACGGGTCGGTCCGCGAGTTGCTCGTCCTCGATGCCGTCGGCGCGCGCCGGGCTCAGGATCGCCAGTGCAAGCAGCCAGGCGATCCCGAAGGCGCGTCGGAGGGCCGCACCCAGCGGGAGCGAGCCCGTGCAGAGGGGTGGGCGGGCGGGGCCGGACATGCGGGCGGCGCGAGGATAGCCGTGCGTGAAGAGCGCCGCCATGCGGCGGTCGTGCTAGGCTGCGGACTTCATGAGACTGGATGAACTGGCCCGGCGCATCGGCGCCACGCTGCACGGCGATCCGGCATCGCAGGTCCACTCGTGCGCGCCCGTGGACCGCGCGTCGCAGGGCCAGGTCAGTTTCGTGGCCAACAGCAAGTACATCGACCATCTGCTGCGGACCGGTGCCAGCGCCGTGATCGTGGCGCCCGGGCTCGCGGTGCGCGAGGGGGTCGCCCGACTCGAGGCCGCCGATCCGTACTTCGCCTTCCGCGAGGCGATGGTGGCGCTGCATGGCTTCCGGCAGCATCCGACGCCCGCCGACGCGCGCCCGGACGCCCCGAATCGCTCGCCGGCGGCGGTGGTGCACGCCTCCGCGACGCTGGGCGAGGGTGTGGCGCTCCACGCCGGCTGCGTGGTGGAGCGCGGGGCCACGATCGGCGCCCGCTGCGTGCTGTATCCGGGCGCGTACGTGGGTGCGCACGCGGTGCTTGGCGACGACTGCGTGCTCTTCCCGGGCGCGACCGTGTACGACCGCTGTCGCCTGGGCAGTCGCGTCACGCTGCACGCACATGCCGTGATCGGCAGCGACGGCTTCGGCTACGCCACCCACAAGGGACGCCACGAGAAGATCCCGCAGTCGGGCATCGTGGTGCTGGAGGATGACGTGGAGATCGGCAGTGGCTGCGTGGTCGAGCGCGCCGCGATGGAGGAGACCCGCATCGGCGCGGGCACCAAGTTCGCCGACCTCATCTCGATCGGCCACGGCACGCGCATCGGCAAGCACTGCCTGCTGGTCAGCCTGGTGGGCGTGAGCGGCAGCGTCGAGATGGGCGACTACGTGGTGCTCGGCGGCCAGGCCGGCGTCACGGGCCACCTGAAGATCGGCAACGGCGTGCAGGCGTCAGGCAAGGCGGCCATCGTGACCGACCTGCCGGATGGCGCACGCGTGGGCGGCATTCCGGCCATCGAGCTTGATGCCGCCAAGCGCAACGCGCTCGCGGGACGCGACCTGTACGGCATGGCGCGCCGCCTCAAGCAGCTCGAGCGCGAGATGGAACGCCTGCGCAAGCAGCTCAACCCCACGGACACGACCTCGGAGACCCCATGACCACCGCCACCCTGCACAAGACCGTCTTCCATGGCCTGCACCTCGAGCATGGCGCCCGCATGACCGATTTCGCCGGCTGGGACATGCCGCTCACCTACGGCAGCATCCTGGACGAGCACCGCTGGTGCCGCAGCGCCGCGGGCTTCTTCGACGTGAGCCACATGGGTCGCCTGCACTTCAGCGGGCGCCATGCGCGGCGATTCCTGGACAAGGTCTGCACGCGCGGCATCCTGGGCATGCAGCGTGGCATGGTGCGCTACTCGCTGGTCTGCAACGAGCAGGGCGGCTGCCATGACGACGTGCTGGTGTACTGCCTTGAGGAGGACGAGTACCTCATGGTGTGCAACGCCAGCAACCGCGCGAAGCTGGTGAAGCACTTCGAGGCGCAGAAGGCCGATCTGGCCTTCAAGATGGAGGACCGCACCGAAAGCACCGCGATGGTGGCGCTGCAGGGCCCGAAGGCGATGGATCTCATCGGCCGTTTCAGCAAGGAGATTCCCACGCTGAAGCGCTACCGCTTCACCGAGAAGAGCCTGATGGTCGTGAAGCTGCTGGTCAGTCGCACCGGCTACACCGGCGAGGACGGCGTGGAGATCATCCTGGGCGCCAGCATGGCGAAGCTCGCCATGGGCATGTTCCTGAAGGACATGGGCAAGGCCGATGGCGTGGTGAAGCCCTGCGGTCTGGGTGCGCGCGACTCGCTGCGTCTGGAGGCGGGCATGCCCCTGTATGGCCACGAGATCAGCGAGACGATCGACCCGCTCACCGCGGGTCTCGACTTCGCGGTGAAGCTGGACAAGGGTGCTGGCGACGAGCGCGAGGGCCGCTTCATCGGCCAGGACGCGCTGCAGGCGATCGCCGCGTCGGGCGGTCCCAGGCGGAAGCTGGTGGGCCTGCTGGTGGAAGGACGCCGCAGCCCGCGTCAGGGCATGAAGGTGATGGAGGGCGATCGCGTGGTCGGCGAAGTGACGAGCGGTTGCCTCAGTCCCACGCTGGATCGCCCGATCGCGATGGCGATCGTGGAGCGCGCGGTGTCGGAATCGAAGCCTGCGCTGTCCGTGGATCTGGGTCGCGAGCGCGCGGGCGCCGTGATCACCCCGATGCCGTTCCTGAAGACCGTGCGCTGAGCGCGCAGCACGGCGCGATCGCCCGGATCGGCGATGGCCCGCGCGACGAACCGCGTGAGGTTCACTCCTCGATGACGCGCTTGCGGCCGCTTCCGGGCGGACGGCCGCGACGCTTGGCCGGAGCCTGCGGCGGCTCGGGCTCGCCGCCTTCGCGGATCCACTGGCTGGGCCGGTCGTCCGTCAGGCGCGCGTGCAGCTTCTTCAGCGCTTCCTCGGCGATCTGGCGCACGCGCTCGCGCGTCAGGCCCACGGTCTCGCCGATCTGCTTCAGCGTGAGCGGCTCCTGGCCCTCCAGGCCGAAGCGCAGGCGAAGCACGCGCGCGTCGCGCTGGTCGATCGAGTCGAGCAGCTTCAGGATGTAGCCGAGATCCTCGCGGTCGGTCACCTTTCGCTCGGGATCGGGCGTCCGGTGATCCTGGAAGAGGTCGCTGAAGTCCACGCCCTCGCCGTCGTCCTTCGTGGGAGCCTGCGTCGGCGTGTTGCGCGCCTTCACGGCGCGCTTCACGATCTCCAGCTTCTTCGGGGGGATGCCCATCAGCTCGCTCAGCTCCTGCAGGCTGGGCTGGCGCGCGTGCTCCTCCTCGAACTTGCGCTGCATCTGCTTGTACCGCGCGATCAACTCGACCATGTACGCCGGAATGTGGATCGGCTGCACCGCGTTGATCAGGGTGCGCTTGATCGCCTGCTTGATCCACCAGCTCGCGTAGGTGCTGAAGCGCGCGCCCTGCGCGGGATCGAATCCCTCGACGGCACGGATGAGTCCGATGTTGCCTTCCTCGACCAGGTCGGCGAGCGCCAGTCCGCGATGGGCGTAGTTCTTGCTGATCGCGATCACCAGGCGAAGGTTCGCCTTGATCATGTGCTCCTTCGCGCCCTGATCGTCGTCGTTGATGATGCGCCAACCGAGATCCTTCTCCTGCTCGGGTGTGAGCAGGGGAACCTCGTTGATCTGCTTCATGTAGACGTGCAGATCGGATTGGGAGCTGGGGCGGGGCATGACGGCGTTACGGAAGACCCGTGGACGGGTCATGGTAGATCGGCGGGGTGGGGGTGTGCCAGCACCTTGAAGCCGGGATTTTCATGCAGTTCCCATTAGCATGGCTGGTGCAGCCCCTATGGATGACCTCACGCCGATCCTGTCGCAATGGCCCTGGGAGCCCGGAAGGCTGGATGTACGCCGTGTTCAGGGCGCGGATGGAAGGCTCCTGTTCCAGGTGCGTGTGGAACTTGGCGTGTTGCAACTGGAGTCGGACGGGCGGCCCGATGGCCGCGCCTACCAGGGGCACGATTCGGCGCTCGCCTCCGCCCGTGCGGGTGCGGTCGCACTGGGTCCGACCGCTGTCGCCGACCTGGCGACCGAGATGGGTCAGCGACGGCAGCGTGCCCTGGCGTGCGCCATGCTGGAGGACTGGGTGCGCGTGCGGCGCGACGCGATGGACAACCTGGAGGCGATCGAGCTGATCGCGCGCCGGGGCGCGGATCCATCCGATCGCGCCCGCTTCGATGGCTGGCGGCCGCACGAGCTTGCCATGCGCGCGCGCGCCGAGGCCGCGATCGCCGTGGCGTCGGGACGGCGCGATCTGGCGCAGGCCGCGCTCGACGCGGGACTGCAGGCCGTGCGCGACGCGTGGATCCGCATGCGGCGGCCCGAGCTCGCCGAGAACGGACCCGAGGTCGCGCTCCTGCGCGCGCTGCTCGACGCGCTCACGCTGAAGCTTCCGACGAGCCAGCGTGGCGAACTGGAGCGACGGCTGCAGCAGGCGCTTGCCGCGGAGAACTACGAGCTCGCGGCGATCCTTCGCGACGAGTTGCGGCAGATGGGCGGTCGGCCGTGATCTGGCTGCACTATGCGGGTGCCGTGGGGTTCGCGCTGTCCGGCCTGCTGGCCGTGCTGCTCACGCCGGCAGGGGTGCCGGGGGCCTGGATGATCATCGGCATTGCGGGCACGGTCGATGTGACGGCCATGCTCTTCGGAGGCGCCGAACCGCTGCCCTTCGGCCTGCGGGCGCTGGTGATCGCGATTGCGGCGGCTGCGCTGGGCGAGGTGCTCGAGTTCATCGCGGGCGCGTTGGGCGCGAAGGCCGGTGGTGCGAGCCGTGCCGGCATGGTGGGCAGCATGGTGGGTGGCGTCGTCGGCGTGATCGCCGGAACGATCCTGATTCCGGTGCCGATCGTGGGCTCCATCGTGGGCGCGCTGGTTGGCGTGGCGCTGGGCGCCCTGTTCGGCGAGATGGCGCTGCATGGCCGATCGGCGAGCGAGTCGATGCGCCCAGCGCTCGGTGCCGCGGTGGGCCGCGTGATCGGGTCGCTCGCCAAGCTGCCGTGCGCGCTCGTGACGTGGATCGTCCTGGTCTACGACGCGTTCACCTGAGAAGCGTCACCGGCGACCAGCGCGTCGCCCTCGAATCGTATCGTGGCGTGGCCGTGGCGCGGATCGTGGAGTCGCTTCCACGCTCCGAGCGCCGAGTGCCACCCGCGATGCTCGCTTCGCACGCGACCTCGGGCGCCCTCCAGCACATGCTCGCCCTCCAAGCGGAGGTAGAAGCCGCGATGCGGCGCGATCGCCGTGACGCGCGTGCGCTCGCCAGGCGCCAACGTGAACGGATCCCGCTCGCAGCGCCAGGTTGGAACCGTGCGTGCGTCGTCCGGCACGCGGGCCGAGTCCGCGAGCAGCAGATCGAAATGCGCGGCCCCGTCCGGGGTTTCATGGCGCAGGATCGCCATCGGAAGCGCATCGGGAGGCGGGCTGCAGCAGGCCACGCCGAACCCTATCATTTCCCCCCATGTCCCGAATCGTCCGAGTCGCCACGATCCTTCGCGCCCTCGCCGCTCCCGCGGCACTTCTGCTGGCCGCCTGCCAGGGCCCGCCGCCCACGGAGAGCACCGTCGAAAAGGCCGACTACCTGGTTCGCCATGATCGATGCCAGGAAGCGGCCGACATGATCAAGCCGGTCGTCGAGTCCAACCCGGGCAGCTGGGGCGCGCAGTACGCCTATGGCCGCGCGATGGTGTGCCTGGGCGACCTGAAGGAAGGCCGACGCGCGCTCGAGGTCGCCGTGGCGCGCAATCCGAACGACCTGGACGTGGTCTTCGCGCTTGCCGACTGCATGGAGAAGCAGAACGACATTCCGCAGATCTATCTCCTGCTTCGAAACACGGGTGCGGAACTGCGAAGCCCCGAGGCGTACTGCCGTCTCGCGTCCATCGCCGAGCAGACGAACGACCTCGACTCGGCCAAGCAGGCGCTCGACAGCGCGATCGAGTTCGACCAGGGGTACGACATCGCCAAGAGCACCGAGCCCTACTACCGCATGGCGATGCTGCAGGAGAAGCTTGGCAATGAGGAGGAGGCCGTGCGCCGCCTGCGCCAGGCCTACGGCATCAACCCCGAGGACCCGCGCGTGCGCGAGGCGCTGCAGCAGCGTGGCCAGATCCTCGGTCCCACGCTGGGGCTGCCTCGAGGCAGCTGAGCGGACATGCCCCGGGCCTCCGCCCCAGGTGAGGGGGCCGACCGATCGGCCGAACTGCTGGGCCGACTGGCCGCCATGGGCGACCTGGCCCGCTGGCGGGTGCTGGCGCTTCTCGAACGCGAGGAACTCGGCGTGGGCGAGGTTGCCCGCACGCTGCAGGTGCCGCAGAGCACCGCGAGCCGACACCTGAAGGCGCTGCTCGAGGGCGGTTGGGTGGCGCGCCGCAGCGAGGGTCCGTCGGGTCTCTACCGCCTGGCAGGCCCCGCGATGCCGGAGGAGGCGCGGCTGCTCTGGGAGCTGGCCAAGCCCGCGCTCGGACGGCATCCCGAGTCGGCGCAGGATCTGGCGCGGCTTGCGAGCGTGCTCGCGGACCGCAAGATGGACAGCCGCTCGTTCTTCGGTCGACTTGGTGGCGAGTGGAGCGAGGTGCGGCGCGACCTGTTCGGTGATCGCGTGACCGCGCTTGCGCTGCTGGATCTGCTCGATCCACAGTGGAGCGTGGCGGATCTGGGTTGCGGCACCGGCGAGGCTTCGCAACTGCTGGCTCCGTGCGTGCGCAAGGTGATCGCGATCGACCGCGAGCGCTCCATGCTCGAGGCCGCGCGCAAGCGGCTTGGTGCGTGCGACAACGTGGACTTCCGTCAGGGCGCGCTCGAGTCGCTTCCGCTGAAGGATGGGGAGGCCGATGCCGCGGTGATCATGCTCGTGCTGCACCACGTGCCGGATCCTTCGGCGGTGCTGCGCGAGGCCGTGCGGGGCGTGCGGTCGGGTGGCGGCGTGCTGGTGGTGGATCTGGTGCCCCACGATCGACGCGCCTACGCCGCGAGCATGGGGCATCTGCACATGGGCTTCTCGCGTGGCGAACTGGAGCAGATGGCGCGATCCGCGGGCGTGCAGCTGGCGCGACACCGCGAGTTGCCGCCCGAGCCCAAGACGGCCGGGCCGGGCCTTTTCGCGGCGCTCTTCCGCGCGGCGCCTCGCAAGGGTCGCTAGCGGGCCGTCTCGACGGGCTTCGCTGCGGGCGCAGGCGACAGCTTCGCGAGCGTGGCCGCGACGTCCTGCTCCGCCTTGGCCTGGCAGTCCTTGCAGCACAATCGCACGAGTCGCCCGGCGAGCAGCGTGTCCGTCGGCTCCGCCGGCAGCGGACGTCCGCTCACCGGGCATGCCTTCAGCGGATAGTCCTTGACCTGCGCCTCGATCGCGGCGCGCTGCACCTTGGCGATCGCGCCGGCGGGGTTGCGACGCACCTTCCGTTCGCACGAGGCGCAGCAGAGGCGGACAAGCTGGTTGCCGATCACGACCTCACGAACCTCGGAGGCCTCGGGGGTGCCCGGCGCCGCAAGCGTCTCGTCGGTCATGATCACGCAGGTTCGGGTTGGGTACACCGCCTGCTCGCGCTGCGCGATCGCCGTGTCCGCGGCCTCGAGATACTTGGCCCGGTTGGCCTCGAAGGTGGCCACACACTTCTCGCAGCAGAATCGCACCTCGCGACCGTTCACGGCGGGATCCTTCGCGTCCTCGAGCACGCGCACCACGGGCTTGGCGCCAAGCGGCTCGCCGCTGACCACGCACGTCGAAAGAGGCCATGCGAAGCCGACGCGTGCCGGTTGCGCGGGTGGCTCGCCCGCGGCGAGAAGCAGGGCGGAGAGGCAGCTCAGGAGCGGCGTTCGCATGATCGGGTTCAGGGTAGGGCAGTCGATCCGGGCGCTCCCACGACGAAAGCGGCCTCCGGATCGGTTTCGATCCGGAGGCCGCATGGTTTCACGGTTCAGGGGGAAGATCAGTTCCCGTCCTTCACCTCGTACTCGGCGTCGATCACGTCGTCCTTGCCGCCGGACTTCGGCGCACTGCCCTCGGTGCCGGCAGCGGCGCCCTTGGAAGTGGCCTCGTAGACGGCCTTGCCGAGCTCGGTCGAGGCGTCGTTGAGCGTCTTCAGGGCCGCCGTCATGGCCGCCTTGTCCTCGCCCTTCAGCGCCGTCTCCAGGTTCGACAGGGCGGCCTCGATCTTGCCGCGCGCCTCGGCACTCACCTTGCCGCCATGCTCCTCCAGCGCCTTGCGGGTGCTGTAGGCCGCGGCCTCGCCCTGGTTGCGCAGGTCCACGAGCTCGCGACGCACCTTGTCGGCCGCGGCGTTCTGCTCGGCCTCCTTGCGCATGCGCTCCACCTCGTCCTTGCTCAGGCCGCTCGAGCCGGTGATGCGGATCTCCTGCTTCTTGCCGGTCGCCTTCTCGGTGGCCGACACGTTCAGGATGCCGTTGGCGTCGATCGCGAACTCCACCTCGATCTGCGGCAGGCCGCGCGGGGCCGGGGCGATGCCGCTCAGGTCGAAGCGACCCAGGCTGCGGTTGTCGCCGGCGAACTCGCGCTCGCCCTGCAGCACGTGGATGGTCACGCTGGTCTGGTTGTCGGCCGCGGTGCTGAAGACCTCCTTCTTGCTGGTCGGGATCGTGGTGTTCTTCTCGATCAGCTTGGTCATCACGCCGCCGAGCGTCTCCACGCCCAGCGAGAGCGGGGTGACATCGAGCAGCAGCACGTCCTTCACGTCGCCCTGCAGCACCGCACCCTGGATGGCGGCGCCCACGGCCACCACCTCGTCGGGATTGATGCTCTTGTCGAGCTCCTGGGTCTGGAAGATGTCCTTCGCCAGCTGCTGCACCTTCGGGATGCGGATCGAGCCGCCGACGAGCACCACTTCCTGCACGTCCTTCGGGTTCAGCTTGGCGTCACGAAGCGCCTGCTCGCACGGACCGCGCAGGCGGTCGAAGAGATCCTTGCACATGTCCTCGAAGCGCGAGCGGGTCACGGTGACCTGCAGGTGCTTGGGACCGTTCTGGTCGGCGGTGATGAACGGCAGGTTGACCGCGGTCTCCATCTGGCTGGAGAGCTCGATCTTCGCCTTCTCGGCCGCCTCCTTCAGGCGCTGCAAGGCCATCGCGTCCTTGCGCACGTCGATGCCTTCCTTCTTGCGGAACTCCTCGGCGATGAAGTCGATGAGTCGCTGATCGAAGTCGTCGCCGCCAAGGTGGCCGTCGCCGTTGGTGCTGAGCACCTCGAAGACGCCGTCACCCACGTCCAGGATGCTCACATCGAAGGTGCCGCCGCCGAGGTCGAACACCGCGATGCGCGCGTTCTTCTTCTTTTCCAGGCCATAGGCCAGCGCCGCCGCGGTCGGCTCGTTGATGATGCGCTCCACCTTCAGGCCGGCGATCTCGCCCGCGTCCTTGGTGGCCTGGCGCTGACTGTCATTGAAGTAGGCCGGCACCGTGATGACCGCGCGATCGACCTTCTCGCCCAGGTAGTCCTCGGCGACCTTCTTGAGTTCCTGCAGGATCATCGCGCTGATCTCGGGCGGGGTGTACTGCTTGCCGCGCACGTCGACCTTCACGAGGTCCGCCGGGCCGCCGACCACGGTGTAGGGAACGAGCTTCTCCTCGCTCTCCACCTCGTCGTGACGCCGACCCATGAAGCGCTTGATGCTGAAGACGGTGTTCTTGGGGTTGGTCACCTGCTGGTGACGCGCGGGCTGGCCGACCAGCCGCTCGCCCTTTTCGGTGAAGCCGACCACGCTGGGGGTGGTGCGGGCGCCGGAGGCGTTGATGAGAACCTTGGGCTGGCCGCCCTCCATCACTGCGACGACGGAGTTCGTGGTGCCAAGGTCGATGCCGATGATCTTTCCTGCCATGGGAGTGTTTCCTTTCGCCGGTCGGGGGTAGCCCGCGCGGCACCAGAGCGGGAAGCAAGGGCGATGCCAAACCTCCGGTCCTGCGGAAATCCCACGATACCGGGGCCTGAGGGGTGGCTCTGACAGGTCAAATGGGGGGCCCGGACCCCCGGGGACTGCCATTTGGGCATTCATGCGATGATGCGCGGCCATGGCAAGCCCACGACCCGTCCGATGGTGCGCCCTGGCCCTTCGGGGGGTCAGTGTCGCGTGGTTCGCTGCCTGGTTCGTGGGGCGGATCGCTGAAGATCGCGGGGCATGGTCGCAATGGCTGTTCTGGATCCCGTCCGTCACGGTGGTGGCCCTGTCGGCGGGGGCGCTGGCCACGCCGTGGGTCACGGGCGAGCCTCGGCGTTGGCCAAGGGTGGCGCTTCCGATGTGCGTGCTCCTGCTGTCGTCCGTTGCGATGCTTCGATCCGACGTTGGCGTCGGCTTGAATGCGGCGGAGCTCGGACCCGGGACGCTTCGCGTGCTCCAATGGAACACCAACTGGCCATCGAGTGATGATGAACGAAGCGTGCAGGCCCTTGCTTCAGTGCCCGCCGACATCGTGCTCATCTCCAATCGGGGCGCGATCACTTCTCCGGATCAGGTGCGCCGATGGGCCGGGGCGGAAGCCCGGGTGGTTGGAGCCGGGCCATTCGCGATGGTGACGCGGTGGCCGGTGCGCGAAGCGATCCAGGTCTCGGGTGGCGGGGGGCCGGGCAAGCGGTGGTGGGTTGCACGTTTCGAGGTGCTGCCTCCCGAATGGAATGGCGAGCCGCTGCGGATCGCGATGGTGGATCTGCCAAGCAAGCCAACGCTTCCACGTGCGGCGGTCGCCGAGGCCTTGCGGCAGGCGTGCGACGAGGGCTCCCTCGGCGACGTGGACCTCGTGGCGGGGGACTTCAACGCGACCGATGGCAGCGTGATCCTGTCGCGATGCTTCCCCACGTTTCGCGATGCGCTGCAGGTGGCGGGAAGGGGCTGGCTCGCGACCTGGCCCCGGCGATTCCCGATGTGGAGAATCGATCATGTGCTTGTGTCCGCATCGATCGAGCCGCTCCAGGGGCGCACGATCGATCCCGGCATCAGCAGTCACAGGATGACGGAAGTTCGGCTCCGCAAGCGCGAGCCCGGCGTCACTGGCTCAGCTCGTTGAACTCGCTCACGATCTGCTCGAAGATCCGGGTCTGATCTCCCGTGTTCGGAAGTTCCCCGTCCTTCGGCAGCCGCATGGTCACCAGGTCGTAGCGGGTTCCGCCGATCCATTCGACCGAACCGTCGTTCTTCAGCGTGTTGCAGCCGCCGCGGTGGTTCAGGTCCAGACGCGAACGAAGGCCGTCCGTCAGGATGACGTTCTCGAACGTGTTTTCGCGTGCGGGACGGCTGGTGCCGGTTCGGCGCGCTTCGACAGCCCTGTTCCAGGCTTCCCAGTAGTGGTAGTTGCTGTAGACCTTCTCATCGGGCTGCCGGGCCATGCGACGAACGCCCGAAGCGTTCTTGGCGGAGGCCTCGAAGTGCTCGCGATACTCGGCGAGGGTGTGGCGTGAGCCATGTGCCGGGCAGTAGAAGTTCGAGGCGTCGCCAACCAGCGCGCCGCCTCCGCGCCAGAGCTTTCCAAGCCCGTCCCAAGCGGATCGTCCGCTCTTCGGATCCACATCCGTCGAGAGGGCCATGAGTTCCTGCGGGCGAAGGGTCGCGGTCAGTGACCTCGACGCGTGGACCGACTCGGGCAAGCGTTCCTGTCCCGAGTCCTCCGCGAACGTTCGCAGGGCGAAGTACAGCGAACGCATGTTGTTCTGGCACATCAGCCGTCGCGCCATGTCGTGGACCTTCGAGAAGGCCGGGAACATCATGCTGGACATGGCTGCAATCACAGCAAGCGTGATCAGCAGCTCGATGAGGCTGAATCCACGCGCGCGGCGGAATTGGCTGTTGAGGTGGCGAGCCATGTTGATCCTGAGGTTTTCGGACCCCTTTCCCGCAAGCTGCATGCAACCGTTTCTGAACGGAACATGCCACGGGGTTTCGCCTATGCGAGGAAAATGAGGGGAATATTTCTGACTTCCCCTAAAGCCGGGTTAGATTGAGTTCGGAGCGGACGACTTGTCGCCTGCCCACACAATTCGAAACCTCAAATACGAGGAGTGGAAAAGATGGTCTTCCAATCGACGGATGAAGAGTGGATCCTGATGAGCCGTGTCGCTTCTGGCGAAGAGTCGGCGATTTCGGAGCTTTACGAGCGTTTCGGGGCTCTGGTCTTCAAGGCTTCGCGGCAGGTGCTGAACAGCCGGGCCGAGGCCGAGGACGCCTCGCAAGAGATCTTCGTCAGGCTGTGGAAGACGGCGGACCGCTTTGATCCGCGCCGTGCCCGTCTGGTGACTTGGGTGATGCTGATCGCCCGTCGCCACCTGATCGATCGTCTGCGTCGGAAGGTCGCCAGGCCGGAAGTTCTCGGACTTGAAACCGAGAACGAGGCTGGTTTCATTCCCGAGGGATCGACCAAGGAGCAGGTTGCTCCTGTTGAGGCGAATCCGGCTCTCTCGGCCCGGATCCAGGAATTGCCCGCGCTGCAGCGCGAGGTGATCGAGCGCACGTATCTGAAGGGCTTCACCCTTCGCGAGGTCAGCGAGCAGCTGAACGCGCCTCTTGGAACCGTGAAGAGCGCGCTCAGCCGCGGTCTGGCGCGGCTGCGTGAGCGCATGGGCGACGCTGAGCAGCACCTGGCCTGACCCGGCCTCAAAATACTTCTGGAATGGTGCACCCCTTCATGGAAGGGGTCCGTACTTATCCGCAATCAGAGGGAGTGGCGGTTGCCGAAAGGCTTCCGGGAAGAACGCCGCACCCTCCTTGAGTGACTTTCGGTTTGTCACAGGGTCCGCGGCGCTCAGACGCCGCTCCTGCACCATGGCGGCGTCCGGTCCTGGATGGTTTGGATGCGAGAGGACGAGGACAAGGTCATGAATCAGCCCAACGAAGTGCTGCGCCGCGAAGAACTGCTTGAGCAGGCATCTCTGGATGCCCTGGGGCTTCTCGACGAGTTCGAGGCTGCCCACTACGCCCGCAGCTTCCACGCCGCACCGGCCTCTGTGCAGGAAGAGATTCGCCGTCTGCAGGCCGCCGTGGCGACCGATGCCGCGCTGCTTGCGGATGAGGAGCCGCCCGCGGACCTTCGTGCGAAGGTCATGGGTTCGGTCCGCGAGGCCATGGATGAGGAGGCTCGGGAACTCAAGCCGATCGCGACGATCGGTGCCAAGTCCGTCCGGGCCGCCGCCCGGGCTGAAGCGGCCTCGGAACTGATCGAGCGCGAGCGCCTGAATCTTGCAGTCCGACGTGCCGAGCGCGTGACGTCGGTCTGGCGCGCCGTTTCCGTCGGGCTTGCCGCCGCACTGGTCGCGGCGGTGGTCTGGGCGAGCGCGCTGGAATCCAACGTGCAGATGGTCGAGCGACTCCTGCAGAACGAGGTGGCCGCGAAGGATCTGGAGAGCAGCAAGGACGTGGCGCCCACGCTGCGTTCGGTGATTCTCGCGCAGGGCCGTTCCGTCTACGCGCTGCCCGGCGTGGATCCGAAGGCCGGCGTCGGTGGCCAGCTGTTCCACCTTCCCGAGGACGGAGGCAAGTTCTACTTCCTCTGTTTCGGACTTCCGACCAATGGTGAATATCGCGTGCGCCTGATGTCCTCGGCAGGCTCGTACGACCTGGGCTCCTTCGTGGCCGGGTCCGGCGTGACGGGATGCTGGCTCGCGAGCGCGACACTCGATGGCGCCAGCCTGCTCCGGATCGAAGTGGTCGATCGAAATGGCGTGCCGGTGATGAAGAGCAGCATGCTCTGACCCGACGCGCTGGCCTCCGAAACCCCTCCCTCCTTTCCTTGCCGACGCCGCAGTTCCCCTGCGGCGTCGGCGCTTTTGGTGGCTGCGCTACCTTCGCGCCATGATCTGCTGGCTGGATGGACAATTCGTGGATGGAACGGACCCGCGCATCTCGGCCCTCGACGCGGGGTTCCAGCATGGCGTCGGACTGTTCGAGACGATGCAGGCGCGCGGCGGCAAGGTGTTCCGGCTGCCGGACCATCTGGAGCGACTGGCGGAGAGCGCGCGCGAACTGGGACTGGCCGATCCGCTGCGGGTCGAGCCGCTGTCGCAGGCCGTTGAACAGGTCATGCAGAGGTGGGGGGACTCGCCGGCACGTGTGCGCCTGACGATCAGCGCTGGCGTGGTGAACATGCTTCGCGAAGCGCGCGACGGTCGCCCGGTGCGCACGGATCCGACGCTGCTGATCGTGGTGACGCCGCCCACGCCGTTTCCGCAGCCGATGTTCGATCAGGGCGTGGGGGTGGTGGTGGCCGATGACCGGCTGAATCCGCTGGACCGGTTCGGGGGTCACAAGACACTGTGGTACTGGCCACGACTGGCGGCGCTGCGTGACGCCGCGCAGGCCGGTGCCGCCGAGGCGGTGTGGTTCGACGTGAGCAACCGCCTTGCCTGCGCGTGCACCAGCAACGTGTTCGTGGTCAAGGGCCATGTGCTGCAGACGCCGATCGCGCGGGGCGAGGAACCCAAGGGCGGTCTGCGAAGCCCGGTGTTGCCGGGCATCGCGCGCCGGACGGTGATGGGTCTGGCCGAGGAAGCGGGTCTGCGCGTGGAGCGCGTGAGCCTGACGATCGACGACCTGCTTGGCGCGGACGAGGTGTTCCTGTCCAATGTGAGCTGGGGTGTGCTGCCGGTGGTGCGCGTGGAGCGCAGCGTGATCGGCGAGGGCGCGCCCGGGGCTTCCACGCGCGCGCTCCGTGAAGCCTGGCTTGCATCGTTTGCCAAGCTGACGGCCGGCTGACCGCTCTGTGGACAAGCTTTCCTGCGGTCGGGAACGGCTCGTGCCGCCCACTACCATGCGACGCGGGCGGCGGAGTCGCCCGTGGAGAAAGAGCGCGCGGCCATGACGGACACGCCCAAGCCGAAGTTCGTGCACCTGCACCTGCACAGCGAGTACAGCCTGCTCGATGGTGGCAATCGCGTGGAGGCACTGCTGCAGCGCGTGAAGGCGCTCGGGATGGATGCCGTGGCCGTCACCGACCATGGCAACCTGCACGCTGCGCGGGAGTTCCATGAGGCCGCGAAGGGCGCGGGCGTGAAGCCGATCCTCGGCATCGAGGCCTACGTGGCGCCGGGCGATCGGCGTGACAAGAAGCCCAACGGCATCGCCGACGGTGGCTTCCATCTGGTGCTGCTGGCCGAGACCCTCGAGGGCTGGCGCAACCTGATGAAGCTGAGTTCGGACGCCTTCCTGAACGGCTTCTACTACAAGCCGCGCATGGATCGCTCCACGCTGGAGCAGTGGGGCGAGGGGATCATCGCGATCAACGGTCACCTGGGGTCCAGCGTCGCGCACTGGCTGCAGCAGTTCGCGCGCACGCAGGATCCGAAGGCGTGGGAGGCGGCGCGCGAGGAGGCGCAGTGGCACGCGAAGTGCTTCGGGAAGAACGCCGCCGGCGAGCCGCGTTTCTATCTGGAGCTGCAGCGGCACGTGGAGGACCAGTGGCAGATCGACCCGCTGGTGCGCAAGCTGGCGGCGGAACTGAAGCTTCCGCTCGTGTGCGACAACGACGCGCACTTCCTGCGCAAGGAGGACCACGATGCGCACGACACGCTGTGCTGCATCTCGATGGGCAAGACCAAGGACTCGCCCGACCGCCTGATCTACAGCGAGGAGCTGTACGTGAAGGATCCGGCGCAGATGTCGGAGCTGTTCGCCGACGTGCCCGAGTCGATCGAGAACACGCTGCGGATCGCCGAGCGCTGCAACGTGGATCTGCCCAAGGGCGAGAACCACGCCCCGCTGGTGCGCGTGAAACGGGTGGGCAAGGCGCCCGCGTTCGATCCGGCGAATCCCACGGGCTGGTTCAACGCATTCTGCGCGGGTTTCGAGTTGCAGCCCTTCGAGGGGGTGGACGCGGCGGAGAAGGAGCGCGCCAGGGCGAAGAAGGAGTGCGACGAGGCGCTGCGCGAGCTGGCCGAGGCTGGCGCGCTCTGGCGCTACGGACAGGACGGGATCACGGCGCCCGTGCGCGCGCGACTGGAGCGCGAGCTGAAGGTGCTCGCCGACAAGAGCATCTCGGCGTACTTCCTGATCGTGTGGGACTTCGTGGCGTGGGCACGGCGCAACGGCATCCCGGCGCTCGCGCGTGGCAGTGGTGTGGGCACCATGGTGGGCTACGTGCTGGGTCTCTCGAACGCGTGTCCGGAGCGCTTTGGACTGCTCTTCGAGCGCTTCACCGACCCCGACCGGAGCGAGTACCCCGACATCGACGTGGACATCTGCCAGGACGGCCGCGGCCGCGTGCTGGAGTACGTGCGGCAGAAGTACGGCCATGTGGCGCAGATCATCACCTTCGGGCGACTGAAGGCGAAGGCCGCGGTGAAGGACGTGGCGCGCGTGATGGGACTGCCGCCCGCCGAGGGGCAGCGCCTGTCGAATCTGGTGCCCGCGGAACTGCACATCACGCTCGATGAGGCGCTGCAGAAGGAGCCGCAGCTGAAGCAGGCGGCCGAGAGCGACCCCGTCATCGGCAAGGTGATCGAGCACGCGAAGGCGCTCGAGGACCACGCGCGTCACGCGGGCATCCACGCGGCGGGTGTGGTGATCGCCACGCGTCCGCTCGACGACATCGTGCCGCTGTGCCGCGCCGCCGGTGGTGGCGACGAGGTGGTGACGCAGTGGGATGGACCGACCTGCGAGAAGGCCGGCCTGCTGAAGATGGACTTCCTCGGGCTTCGCACGCTCAGCACGATCGAGCGCTGTGTGCAGCTGGTGAAGGCGGGCCTGCCCGACGAGGCGGTCTGGAGGGCCGTCGGGCGCGCGCCGGGCGATGGCGGCGCGCATCCGCTCGACCTCGATCGCCTCAAGATGGACGATCAGCGCGTGCTGCAACTGTTCCGCCGCGGCGACACGATGGGCGTGTTCCAGTTCGAGTCGGGCGGCATGCGCAAGCTGCTGGTCGACATGAAGCCGGATCGCCTGGAGGACCTGATCGCGGCCAACGCGCTGTTCCGCCCGGGCCCGATGGACCTGATCCCGGACTACAACGCGCGCAAGAACGGCCGTCAGGGGGTGCCGAGCGTGAACCCCGAGGTCGATCGGCTGGTGAGCGAGACCTACGGCATCATGGTCTATCAGGAGCAGGTGATGCAGGTGCTGCATCACCTTGGCGGCATTCCGCTGCGCGCCGCGTACTCCATCATCAAGGCGATCAGCAAGAAGAAGCAGGACGTGATCGCCAGCGCGAAGGCCGACTTCGTGAAGGGCGCGGGCACGCGCGGCATGGAGGCGGCGGGCGCCGAGGAACTCTTCGAGCTGATCCTGCGGTTCGCTGGCTACGGCTTCAACAAGAGCCACTCGACGGGCTACGCGATCGTGGCGTACCAGACGGCCTACCTGAAGACCTACTTCCCGGCGTTCTACATGGCGAGCGTGCTGAGCTTCGAGAGCCAGGCGAAGAAGATCGAGGAGTGGTCGGTGTACCTCGAGGACTGCAAGCGCTGCCCGTGGCCCGACAGCACGCAGGCGAAGCCGCATGTGGGCATCGAGGTGCGACCACCCGACGTGAATCGGAGCGCGGCGGACTTCGCCGTGGTGTTCGAGCCGGACGAGGCGGTGGACGCGTGCCACGGGCATGTGCGATTCGGCCTGCAGGCGATCAAGGGCGCGGGCACCAACGCGATCGCGGCGATCGTGCAGGAGCGCACGAAGGCCGGGCCGTTCCGCGACCTGCACGACTTCTGCGCCCGCGTGGATCTGCGCGCGGTGAACAAGGCCACGCTGGAGGCGCTGGTGAAGGGTGGTGCGTTCGACTCGCTGCATGGCGTGCAGGCGCGCGCGAGCCTGATGGCCACCATTCCGGACGCGGTGCAGGCCGGACAGGCCGAGGCGAGCGATCGTCGCAGCGGTCAGATGAACATGTTCGGGATGGTCGAGGCGGAGGCGCCGGCGAGCGCGACCGGCGCGGCGGCCGCGCTGAAGCAGGTGCCCGCGTGGGACCGCATGACCACGCTGGCCATGGAGAAGGACGCGATCGGCTTCCATGTGAGCGGACATCCGCTGGACGAGCACGCGTGGGCCGTGCGCACCTTCTGCAGCGCGCGAACGCTGGATGTGGCGGAACTTGGCGAGCAGGCGCCGGTGGTGCTGGCCGGCATCGTGACCCGCCTTCGCCCCACGGTGAGTCAGCGGGGTCGCGAGCCAGGTCGTCGCATGGCCATGCTGAGCCTGGCGGACCGGCACGGTCAGGTCGAGGGCGTGATCTTCCCGGATTCGTTCGCCAAGAGCGGTGAGTTCCTGCAGATGGACCGGCCGGTCGTGGTGGTGGGCAGCGTGGATCGTTCGCGCGCGGAACCCAGCCTGATCGTGGATCGAGTCATCCCGATCGAGCAGGCGCAGGAGCAACTCGCGACGCGCCTGGAGGTCCGGTTGCGCGGCTCGACCGCGGACGGCGAGGAGCCCTTCGCCACGGTGTGGCGCATGGCCGCCGGCGTGCTGCGACAGGCGTCGGGCAGTTCACAGTCGCTGCAGGGGCGCACCGTGGATGTGGTGCTGCGCGTCGAGATCGAGGATGGCCGCGATGTCGTGATGAGCGCGCGCGCGATCCGGGTGGTGCCGACGCAGACCCTGGTGGCGCGGCTGCGCGAGACGCTCGGGGCGCTGGGCGAGGTGGCCGTGCTTGGTGGCTGGGTGCCGCCGAAGAAGGAGCCGCGCCGCTGGGGTGCGCCGCGCGGCGAGGGCGTGGCGGCCTGAGCCTCAGGGACTGAGTCGCTGCACGGACCAGCCGCTGCCCGACCGCGTGTACACGATGCGGTCATGCAGGCGGTACTTGTCGCCCTGCCAGAACTCGATGCGGTCCAGCGAGACGCGGTAGCCGCCCCAGTGCGCGGGTCGCGGCACTGGCTTGCCCTCGAACTGCGCTGCAAGACGGTCCTGCTCGGCCTGCAGGGCGGCGCGGCTCGCGACGGGCCGGCTCTGCTGGCTGGCGCAGGCGTTGATCTGGCTCTCGCGCGGACGACTGTTCCAGTACGCGTCGCTCTCGGCGTCGCTGGCGAACGACACCGCGCCCTCGATGCGGATCTGTCGGCCGATCGGCTCGCGATCCCAGTGGAAGAGCAGTGCGGCGTGCGCGTGGGCGGCCAGCTGCGTGCCCTTGTCGCTCTCCCGGTTCGTGAAGAACACCGCGCCACGCTCGTCGAAGCCGCGCAGCAGCACGATGCGCGCGTGGGGCCGGCCCTGCGCGTCGACCGTGGCCAGCGTCATCGCGTTGGGATTCGCGAAGTCCATGCCTTCCGCTTCCTTGAACCAGGCGCGGCAGGTGGCCAGCGGTTCGGCGGGGGGATGGTCGAAGTCGAGGGTCTTCATGGTGCGGTCTCCTGATCCAGTCCGAACTCTCGAAGCCACCGCTCGGTCGCGATGTCATCCAGATGCACCTCGCGGTTGGGCTCCACGGGCCTGGGTGTTCGCCGGGCGTCCATCGCGAGATGCTCCAGAAAGCGGTCGCTTGGCAGGATCTGCGCACCGAAGTGGCGGGCGGTCGATTGCACGGCGCGGTCGCTGGAGACGACCAGGTGCTTGCGCGCGTGGCTACTGGCGGCGAGTGCGTCACGGATGCCCTGATCGGCGGTGGTGGATCCGGTCCACTGCAGGGTGATGCGGCCACCATGCGAGAGCGCCTGCGCGCCGGGTCGGGCGCCATCGCAGACGAGCGTGACCGGCACGCGTCCGTAGCGGCTCCGCTGCACGAGTTGCGCCAGCTCGACCGGCTCGGCCAAGGCCAGTTCCGGGGGCAGGATGCCCGTCACATGAAGCACGTTGCAGGCGTCGACAAGCAGCCGCATGGGCTGATTATGGCCTTTGGGAGGCTTTCGGGCCGCTTGCATGGAGGGCCCGATTCGGGGATCATGTTCGGCCCTGCCGAATGCGGCAGGCCGACCAGGACACGCAACCCAAGGAACGACACGAACATGGCGATTCGAATCAAGGCCCGAGCCGGCGAGACCGCGGAGCAGATGCTTCGCCGCTTCAAGAAGCTGTGCGAGAAGGAGGGCCTGACCAAGGAGCTCAAGAAGCGCTCGCACTACGAGAAGCCCAGCGAGCGCAAGCGTCGCGAGGCGATCCGTGCGGCGCGTCCTCCGATGGCGTTTGCCAGCCGTGGCGGCCCCGGTGCGCGTGGCCCCAAGAGCGGCTCGCGAACCGGCGGTGCGCGTCGTCCCCGTCCGGAGTGATCCGGACGCGGCATGACGCGGACGAAAAGCCAGACCGATCCCGACAAGGTCCGCCGATTCGCCATCGAGGCGGCGCGGCTGTGCGCTGACCTGAAGTGCGACCAGGTGGCGCTGCTGGACGTGCGTGGTCGCAGTCAGGTGTGCGAGTACATGATCGTGGCCAACGGCACGAGCGATCGCCAGATGCGCAGCGTGGCCGACGACCTGAAGCAGCTCGGTGCGGAACTCGGGATGGATCGGTGGAAGCGTGACAGGGACACGGGCGGCACCTGGGTGGTCGCCGACTTCGTGGACGTTGTCGTGCACCTGTTCGAGCCCGGGCAGCGCGCGTGGTACGACCTTGACGGCCTGTGGGCCGACGCGCCCCGGGTCACGTGGAAGCGCGCGGCGGACGAGAAGCCTCGTCGTGCAGCGCGCGTGGTCTCGGACGACGAGTGACAGCATGACGCAGGGCGGCGCACCGGCGACGGACCTGCGGCCGTGGGGGCTGAACGCGAGCGACCTTCCGGATCCAGAATCGGGCCGCATCGGTCACGACTTCTTCTTTCCAGGGCGTGCCGGGCGGCCCTTCGAGCTCGAGATCGGCTCGGGCAAGGGCACCTTCCTGGTGCAGGAGGGCGCCGCGCGCACGGACACCGACTTTCTGGGCATCGAGTACGCCGGCGAGTTCTTCCGCTACGCCGCGGATCGGGTGCGACGGCACGCGATGGACAACGTGCGCATGCTGTACGCCGACGCGGGCGAAGTGGTGCGATGCTGGCTCGCCGACGCGTGCGTGCGCACGGTGCACCTGTACTTCAGCGATCCATGGCCCAAGAAGCGTCACCACAAGCGACGCGTGGTGCAGCTGGATTCGCTACGCGCGTTCCATCGTCTCCTGCAGCCGGGCGGTGAACTTCGCCTGGTGACGGATCATCCCGACCTGTGGGCCTGGTACGAGGCGCATGTTGCGCAGGTGACGGACCTGTTCGAGCGCCGGGCCTTCGAGCGCCCGAGCAGTGCCGGTGAGGGCGAGGTGGTCGGCACGAATTTCGAGCGCAAGTACCGCCGCGAGGGCAGGCCGTTCCACGCGATGACGCTGGTCCGACGGGACTGAACGCTCAGCGCGTCCACCCCGACTCGGGGTCGCGCTCCAGCGTGCGGGCCGAGCGGTCGCGGCAGCGGCGGCAGAGTCGCGCATCACCGGCCGAGAGCGCAAGATCCTGGCGATCCTCCAGGCACAGGTTGCACCGGAAGCTGGTGGTTGGAACGTCGGACGCCGCGAGCGCCTGACGCAGGCATGCGCCGCACACGCACGAGCCATGATGCCCCTCGACGAACGGCTGGGCGACCGACCAGTCGCGTCCGCAGAAGTCGCACAGGAAGTCGAGCTCGGTCATGTCGTCGGGATCGCAGCCGGGGCGGTGCATGGTGCGAGCCTATGTCGGGGTTATGCTGCCGCGCATGGCCCTTCTCAGCCTGACCCAGCGAAGCCAGTTGGTTTTCGCGCTGGCGTCGGCGGGCGCGATCGCCGCGGTGGCGGTGGGGCCGTGGATGAAGGCGCACGACCGGGCGATCGAGGCGCAGCGTGCCGTGTGGCGTGAGGTGGCATCGGCCTGGTGCGAGTCGCCGGCGCTTGCGGGCGACGGCCTGCGCGTGGTCGAGGGTGGAACCGCCGCTGCCGCCGCCGGTGATCCGTTCGTGGAGGCGGCGTACGCGAACTTCCTGTCGGATCCGGCCTCGGAGGGATTCGACAGGCTCACGGGCGAGTCCCCCGCGCGACTGCTGCATGCGCGACCGTTGCGGGGCGACGATCTGAACCGCGCACGCGCGGGCATGCAGGTCGGACTGAGTTCCTCGCCGGCCGCCTGGAGCGGCGAACCGCTCGTCGGCATGGTGGTGTTCGAGCGGCCCGGTGCGGCGGTGGCACGGCAGATCGCCTCGGATCAGGTGGCGCTGGCGATCGTGGGCGCATCGGCCTGGATCGCGCAGCTGGTGCTGGTGCGGACGCTCGTGGTGCGGGGCTACCTGCGCGCGGTGCGACGGCTTCGCGACGTGGCGGAGAAGGTCCGCACGGGCGATCTGGACGCGCGCAGCACGCTGAACACCGGTGACGAGCTGCAGCAGCTCGGCGAGGCGTTCAACCGCATGGTGGAAGCCCTCGAGGCCGCGCAGGCGCGCCTGGAGTCGATCAACCGGAACCTGGACCTGAAGGTTGGCGAGCTGAGCGAGGCCAACGTGGGCCTGTTCGAGAGCAACCGCCTGAAGAGCGAGTTCCTGGCCAACGTGAGCCACGAGCTGCGCACGCCGCTCAACAGCATCCTGGGCTTCGCGGACCTGCTGTCGGAGCTGGCGCGCAACGACACGGCCGCGGATCCCAAGCGACTTCGCTTCATCGGGCACATCCAGGCGAGTGGTCGCGGCCTGCTCGAGATGATCAACGAGCTGTTGGACATGGCGAAGATCGAGGCGGGCCGCATGGAAGTCTCCGTGGGGTCCGTCAGCGTGGCCGAGGTGCTTGAAGGCATCGCCGCGATCATGCGGCCACTGGCGGAGTCGAAGGGTGCCCTGATCGAGGTGGAGCGCCCCGAGGATCTGCCGACGCTCGAGACCGATCCCGGCAAGCTGCAGCAGATCCTCTACAACTTCGTCTCGAACGCGGTGAAGTTCTCGCCCGAAACCGGCAAGGTCCGCCTGAAGGCCGAGGCGTGCTCGCGCGACGGCCGACCGGCCGTGCGACTGAGCGTCAGCGATCAGGGCCCCGGCATCCCGGCCGACATGCAACAGGCCGTCTTCGAGAAGTTCCGGCAGGTGGATGCCAGTCACACGAAGCGGCATGGAGGCACCGGACTTGGGCTTGCCATCTGTCGTGAACTCGCGCAGATGCTGGGCGCGGGGGTGGGACTTCAGAGCACCGTCGGCAAGGGCAGCACGTTCTGGGTGGAGGTTCCCGTGCAGTTCGCCGCGAAGTCGCTTCCGCCGCTCATGGCCGGTCGAGCGGGCTGAGCGAGGCACGGATCGCGCGATCGGCATCGGGGTGCAGTCGGCGCGCATGACTGGCGTCAAGACGCGCGGGCAACGTGCGATCCCCGCGGTGCTGGAGGATCCATCGGATCGCGCTCTCGGCCACCGCGGCCGGTGGCGCGCTGCCATCGGGACACCAGTGGTCGTAGTCGGCCCATGAAAGTTCCAGCGTGAGCGGCAGCAGCGCGCCCTCGGGCTGCAATGCCTGCGCGGTGAAGCGCCAGCCACGCTCGATCTCGGTCTCGGTCAGGATCTCGATCGGGGGCGGCATCGGGGCAGATTAGGGTGAATCGGGGGCGTGCTCCCAGACCTCGACCGTGCCCTGACCCGCGTCGAGCCAGCCCACGAAGCCATGCAAGGGGCGGCGCTGGAAGCCGAGGCGGGCAATGGCCTCGGGCGTGGCGTTCGCGTGTCGATGGTGCGGGTACATCGCGACGATCCATCGCGCATCGGTCTGCGCGATCGCTTCGGGGAGTCGCTCGCCACCGATTCCAGTGGGCTCGATCGGCACGCCATAGGCCATCGCGTACCACTGCACGACGTCGTCGGCGATGCCGATGCCCAGCACGCGGTCGCTCTCGGTGCGGCGTTCCGCCACGCGGGCGACCGCCTCGCGGATCGGTTGGCGAGGACCGGCGCCGAGGTCGTAGGCGAGGGAGATGCCGATCACGAGAACCGGCAGGATTGTGACGATCGCGCGCACGGACATCATGCGGGGTGCGGAGCCGGCGAGACGAAGCGCGTGTTGCGACGCGATCGCCATCAGCAGCGCCGTGCCCGGCACCGCGAACAGCAGGAATCGCGCGTAGAGCCAGCTTCCGCCAAGCCACGCGAACAGCACCGCGATTGGGAGTCCCGCGGCAACGAAGGCGAGCCCTCGGCGCAGCGCGCGGTCGCGCACGCACGCCGCAAGGCCGATCATCAGCAGCGCCAGGGCTGGCAGGCCCGTGAGCACGGCGCGCACTCCGTCCACCCCGGCCTTGTGCATGGGCAGCGGCGTCATTCCAGCCAGTTGCCACAGCAGCAGGAGGCCTTGCGTTCCAAGCAGTGACGGCTCATCGCCACGCAGGGCGGCGAACTGTCCTCGCGTTCGCAGCAGATCGGGAAGAGCGGGGCTCCAGAGCGCCAGCGAGAGCAGTCCTGCGCAGCACACGGCGCGAAGGATCAGGACCGCAGCACGTCGTTCGGGCGCGTGGCGGAGCATCCACAGCGCGACCACGGCATGACCGACACCCACCATCGCGGTGAGGAAGTGCGCCCAGACACCGAGTGCCAGCACGATCGCGTAGGCAATCCATCGCCAGGAGCCGCCGAAACGCAGCGCCATCAGCAGCAGCCCGGTTGAAAGCGAGGACGCCGCGATCATGAGCCCGTAGCCACGCGCCTCGCTGCCCGCGTTCACGGCCGCGGGGAGGATCGCCATCGCGATCGCCATCGCGCCGCCAAGCCGGGGGCCCTCCCGCGTGGCTCGACCGATCCACCATGCGCCGAGAACGGCGGCGACGCCAGACAGCATCGATGGAAGCCGGATCCATGGTTCCACGCCAAGCGGGGTGCAGCACCAGCTGAGCAGAGACTGCAGCGGATGGTTCGCCGTGGTGAAGGCGTTGCCGATGATCACGCCTGGCCCGTGCGCGATGTAGGTGGCAAGGGGCGCGATCTCGTCGTACCACAGGCTTTGCGTCGATGCCGAGAAGCGCAGCGTGAAGGCCGCGATCACCGCGATCCACAGCGTGCGTGGGTCGAGCCTGATCGGGCGCGATCGTTCCGGATCACGCAGCGCCAGTGGCAGCAACGCGAGCACGATGGCACCGACGGTCCATCCGATACGTGCGCTCGCGGCCGCCTGTGCAGCGGCGGCTTCCGCCTGCGCTCGATGCGGATGCAGCAGCCACGCTCGGAGCGACTCAAGAGGCGTGCTCCATGCGACGAGCACGACGATCAGGCCGAGCGAAGGAAGGATCCAGCGAGCTCGAAGGCCGATCTCTGGCACGCCTCGGAGTCTAGGACACGACGGTCGCGCGCACGGGCTTGCGTGCAGGTCGCACGAAGATCACCAGCACGCGCAGCACGCCCGAGAGCAGGAAGATCCAGGTGTATGTTGCGGCGCCCGTGCCGAGCCAGCCAAGCAGGCCTGCACCGAGCAGCGAGCCTGTGGCCTGCGCCAGGCAGGTGAACAGCATGTAGGCGCTCATCAGCGAGGTGCGCTCGCGTTGGTCGAGCGTCTCCAGCATCAGGAGGAATCCGGCCAGATCCACGCACGCCAGCGACACCCCGGCGAGCACCTGGATGGAGAGGATCCATGCCAGGTGCGTGGAGAGGGGAAGGAACGTGATCGCGACCGCCGCACCAAGTGCCCCCATGGATATGGCGCGGGATGCACCGAGCCGATGAATCAACCGTCCCGCGATGGGCATGGCGGCGCTTCGGGCCACGAAGACCATGGCGACGCACACGGTAAACCGCCACATGTCCATCTGCAGATGGTCGCGCAGCCACGGCGTGATGAATGGGGCGCCGGTCTGCAGCGCGCCCTGCAGGCACACCAGAAACAGCATCACGCGGAGGTCGCCATGCATCAGGCGCCGCGGAAGGTTTCGCCAGGGAACGCGCACGACATCCTCCGGTGCAAGGCGAACATCACCCTGTGCCTGGAGGAATGGGATGCTCGAGAGCCGAGCGAGCGCCGCGCATGCCAGCACGACCGCGAACGAGCGCATGGGCCAGCCACCAGCCTCGCCCTCACGAAGAATCCAGCCCGCAACCAGCATGCTGATCAGCTGCAGGATGTTGCAAAACCTGCTGCGGGCCGCGAAGTAGGGGGTCCGGAGTCGTGGCGGAAAGAGTTGCGCGACCCACGTGTTCCATGCGGGGCCGGCGCCGAGCGCACTGGCCCAGTACAGCGCGATGCAACCGAACACCAGCCATGTCGGCATGGAGCCGTGCCAGGCGCCGAGCGACATCGCCAGCAGCGACGTGCTCTGCAGCGTGGCGCATCCCTGGATCCACCGGCGCGGTGAACCCAGCCAGCGGAGACCGGCGGGGGATATGAGCTGGAGCAGCGAGCCCAGCAGGTTCGGCACCGTGGCAGTCAGGCCGCCGAGCACGCTTCCCTTGCCAAGGGCAAGCACGAAGGCGCCGAAGTTTCCCTCGCACGCGCCGACCATCACGCAATAGGTGGCTCCGTCGCCGGTGCAGGCGTTCAGATCGCGTCGCAGGTTCGTCGACGGCGATGGGGGCGGTTGACTGCCATCCTCGCTCAAGGCCTTGCGCTGCCTGTCGCCGGCGCTGCGGGCGGCTTCGCTCGCGGGCGGGCTCGTGGCGACTCGATCTGTCGATGCACGAAATCGGGCGCGCGCACCACGATCAGGCCCTGGCCTTGCGTGATCGTGCAGGGCCCGCCGCGGGATTCCCACGCTTCGGGTTCCACCGTGAGCTGGATCAGCGTGATCAGGTCGTCGCGCGCAGCCGCGCGACGGATCGCGGCGGCGTCATCGACCACGTTGGAGCTGGCGCCTCCGCCGTTGCCGCCACCTCCGCCGTTGCCGCCGCCCCCAGATCCTCCGCCCATGCCGGAGCCGCCTCCGCCACCGGGTGCGGGAACGCCAGCCGACACGAACGCGGGCTTGTACAGAAGCAGATCGCTCACGTCATAGACCTTCACGCGCATCGCCGAGGGACGCCACAGCAGGGAGCGCGGGCCGAATTCGATGCCGACCCGCGCCTGCTGCCAGGTGACGGGCTCGCCCTCGCGCGACAGGGCGTCCGCGATCGCGTGGAGCGCATCCGCGCAGGTTGTGGGCGGAACCTCCATCACGACCACGCGGTCCGGGTCGAGTCCGGGTCCGCTGTCGCCCTTGCGCCACAGCCCGGTCACCGGGACGTCGGCCTTGCGACCGATCTCGTTCAGTGCGTCGCGCAGCGAGCGCGCCTTGCGCAGATCCGGCCCGGGTGCGCGTTCCATCTGGATCACCGGATCGCCGGGTTCGGCGAGCGGCGCCTGTCGCTCCGCCACCGCGCCCACGGTGCCGCTGGAGCCGCTCTTCACGGCGTCCACGATGGGCGCCTGCGCCAGACTGGCACCGGTGAGGAACAGCGTGGGAAGGATGGAACACGCGCAACGCATGCGCATCATGTTACGGCGCGGGCGTGCGTGATCCATCCAGCGCATCGGCCGCACGCACGGCCGCAAGCAGGGCGTACGCCGAGGCGGCGATCGGCTGTTCACTGTCCCAGCAGGAGGTGCGAATCCCACCTCGCGCGCGCGCGGGGTCGCGGAACGCGTGACAGGCGTCATCGTCAGCTTGCAGCTGGACAATGAATCGCATCGCCTGGCGCAGGCATTCGGTCGCCTTCGCGTGCTCGCTCGGATCGATCAGCCCGGTGCGCTGGAGCGCCGTGGCAAGTCCAAGCGCGGCGCGTGCGGACTGGGCCTGCGGCCATGGCGACTGGCTGCCTGCGGGCCAACCGCCGTCCAGATCGTCCGCGGAGGCGCCGTCGATGCGCGCCACGAACTGCGAATCCATCAGCGGGGCAAGCGTTCGGGTCCAGGCCGCCGCGATGTCCGTCGCGGGCACGCGGCTTGCCGGCGCGATCCACGGGGTCGCGGTGACCACGCGCTCGGGCACGGCGGGATCCCACGCGATCGCGCGCCAAGCCTCGGGCATCGAGTCGCCAAGCACGGCCCAGGCCATCGCCGCGGTGGTGGGCGAGGGCCTGCTCGTGCTCGCGGGGCCGGTTCGAAGCGAGTCCGCGATGCCGCCGACCCACGTGCGCATGGCGTCGTCGGCCCATGCCGCATCCGAGCGGTCGAGTGTCGCCGCGGCAAGCCATGCAGCGGCGCAGGCCGACGCGTCCGACACCGGATCCGTCTCGCCGTCGCTCACGCGACGCAGCGACTCGAGCGTGGCAATCGCGTTGCGTCGGGCCTGCGCGCGATCCTCGACGCCGGCCCAGGCGCTGTTCGCGAACTCCGCCAGCGCCAGCGCGGCAAGGGCCTGATCGGCCGGTGGCGAGACGGGTTCGGGCCACGCGTTCTTCGCGGGCTGATAGAGCGCGCGGGGACCGAGCGCGCGGAGCGCGTCTGCGCTTTCCGCGGGCAGTCCATCCAGCGATGGCCAGCGCTGAGAGAGGTGCGAGGCCAGCTCCGTGGCCAGGCGCTGCACGCGTGCCCCATCCACGGATGCGACGGGCACGAGTTGCCGGCCTCGAATCGACTCGAAGGGCGCGGCATCGGCGGTGCGCTGGGCGAGCCGGCGCGTGGTGCAGCGATAGGCGGCGGCCCCGTCCGGGAGTTTCAGGTCCTTCGAGGCGGCGGGATCCAGGCCGACATCGCGCGCCAGCGTGAGCGCCAGGTAGTTCATGAAGGCCGACTGGTTGTGGGTCTGGATGGCGCAGGGCAGGGCGAAGACCCAGCGATCGCCGTTGCGGATCGCGAATGCGTCCAGCGCAGGCTCGATGCGCGCAGCCATCAGGTCCAGACGGTCGCCGACGAGCGGTTGCGGTTCGCCCGCGAACTCCAGTTCCAGTGCGAGGCGAGCGCCGAGCTGCGCACGAAGTTCCACAGGCAGTGCCGCGATGCGTCGATCGGCGCACGACTCCCTGAAAGCCTCCGAAAGTGCGCCTTCGATGGCGGCTGTTCCCGGACCTCGTCGCCACGCCTCACCGACGAGTCGACCGTCGAGGCGAAGGATCACGCCGACCGCCGAAAATCGCATCGTGGAGGCGGATCCCGCGGGCTCCGAAATCGTCGATCTGGGCGCGTTTTCGCGCTGGGATCCATCCTGCGCGTTCAGCCAGCTTCGGCACGACTGGAACCACGCCTGCGCGTCCGAGAGCGTGGGCCGATCGGGGCTCGGTTGGGTAAATCCGACCAGGAACATGACCAGCAGGCTGGACAGGCGCCAATTTCGGGGCATGGTGGCAGCGTAGCCGGAGCCGCCTTCGTCCCGCGTTGGAACGGGGCGGCTCCGACAAGGCAACTGCGAAGAGACGTGATGCAGTCCGTGCTGCGATTCCTGAGCCCTGAAGACCACCATCGCCGCCTCCTCGGGCTGGCGTTGATCGGCTTCATCGCGCTCTGCTGAGTCCCCGGCGCGTCGCGTTTCTTCGTTTGCGGGGGGCCACGTTCCCAGGCCCCCCGCGAGGTTCATCAAGCAAAGCGGCCCCGGCGAGATGCCGGGGCCGCGCGCGTTTTCAGGTTTCAGGCGTGGATCAGAACTTGATCTTGTCCGTGCCCAGGGCGCCGTGATCGTCCATGCCGCCGCGCGTCGGCGCCGGCTTGATGCGCGGGAACTCGTCGGCCGGAGCCGCCTCGCGCTCGCCCGCCGCACCCGCGCCCCACTGGGCACGCTTGAGGCTGAGGCCGATCTTGCGGTCCGAGGTGTCCACGCGAAGGATCTTCACGTCGACCTCCTGGCCGGGCTTCACCACGTCCAGCGGGTTCTCGACCTTCTGGTCGCTGAGCTCGCTGATGTGGAGCAGGCCCTCGAGGCCCTCCTCGAGCTCGACGAACACGCCGAAGTTGGTGATCTTCGTGATGTGGCCCTTCACGATCATGCCGGGGCGGTACGCGCCCGGGATCGCCTCGACCCACGGATCCTCGCTGAGCTGCTTGGTGCCCAGACCGACGCGCTGCTTCTCGCGGTCCACGTCGAGCACCACGCACTTGACCGAGTCGCCCTTCTTGAACACCTCGTTCGGGTGGGCGACCTTCTTGGTCCAGCTGATGTCGCTGACGTGCAGCAGGCCATCGATGCCCGGCTCGATCTCGACGAACGCGCCGTAGTTGGCCAGGTTGCGCACCTTGCCCTCGATGATCGTGCCCGGCGGGTACTTCTCGGCGACGAGCTCCCACGGGTTCACCTCGGTCTGCTTCATGCCGAGGCTGATCTCGAGCTTCTCCTTGTCGATCTCGAGGATGACCACGTCGATCGCGTCGCCCACGTTCACGATCTCGCTCGGGTGGTTGATGCGGCGGGTCCAGCTCATCTCGCTCACGTGCACGAGGCCCTCGATGCCGTCCTCGAGGCGCACGAACGCGCCGTAGCTCATGAGGCTGACGACCTCGCCCTTCACGCGGGCGTTGACCGGGTACTTCTGCTCGATCTCCTCCCAGGGGCTGGCTTCCTTCTGCTTCAGGCCCAGGGCGATCTTCTCGCGCTCGCGGTCGATGTTGAGGATCTTCACCTCGATCTCGTCACCGATCTTCACGATCTCGCTGGGGTGGTTCACCCGGCCCCAGCTCATGTCGGTGATGTGCAGCAGGCCATCGAGGCCGCCGAGGTCGATGAACGCGCCGAATTCCGCGATGTTGGTGACCGTGCCGCGCACGATGTCGCCTTCCTTCACGGTGCCCATCAGCTTGCGCTTGGCTTCCTCGCGCTCCTCCTCGATCAGCTTGCGACGGCTGATGACGATGTTGCGGCGCTCCTCGTCGATCTTCAGGATGACGGCGCGCACGTTGCGTCCGATGTAGTCGCCGATGTCGCCGGGACGGCGCACGTCGACCTGGCTGGCCGGCAGGAACACCGGCACGCCGATGTCGACCAGCAGGCCGCCCTTGATCTTGCGGAGGGCCTTGCCCTCGACCACGTCGCCTTCCTTGCGGGTCTGGAGCAGCTGCTCCCAGCCGCGGATGCGGTCGGCCTTGCGCTTGCTGAGGATGAGGCCGCCGTCGGCGCTCTCGGTCTCCTCGACCAGCACCTCGACCTCGTCGCCGATCGCCACGCCGCCCGCCTCATCGAACTCCGCCTTCTCGACCTGGCCCTCGCTCTTGCCGCGAATGTCGACGATGACGAAGTCGCCGCTGATGGCGACGACCTTGCCCTTGACGATGTTGCCGGTGCCGACCGCGGCGAGCTCGTCGCCCAGGATCGTGTTGATGTCGGAGGCATCGCCGAAGGCATCGCGAAGCATGCGGTCGGCGGCGTCGGCCTCGAGGGCCAGCATTTCGATGAGATTGTGGTTGACCATGGTGTGAAGAAAGGGTGCGTGGTTGCGCCGCTGTCGCGCGTGCGTCAGGCCGGCTGGGTTCGGAACGCCCGGGCGAGCGCCCGGGGCACCGGCGCGAAACGCCGGGTCGATGAGTGTAACCGAAAGCGGGGTGCGGCCGAAGCCCTAGGCCGATGCGGCCACGAGGGTTGCGACGGGCCTGCGTCGGGCCTTGCGAAGCATCACGAAGCCCCACGCGCCGACCACGTTGATCAGGGTGCAGGCGAAGAAGGTCCACGGTGCGAGGCCCCAGGCCTTCAGACCCTCGTACAGACCCACCGCGAGAAACGGCGCGATCAGGCCCCGGATTCCGTTCAGCGTGACGTGCACGGCCATGTACTCCGCGTCGCGTTCGGGTGGCGCGAAGTCCTGATGGCCGATGTTCCATGCCAGGCTGCCGCCGGCGAAGCCGATCCCCAGCATGGCGCCCGAGAGATAGAAGAGCGGCATGGAGCGCCACCACGACGCGAGGAACAGCACGGCCGTGGCGGCCACGAAGCTCCACGCGTGCACGGCCCGGAAGTCGACGACATGCGATCGCCCGAGCCGCCGCGCCCAGAACGGGATCGCGAGCGGCATCACGAGCAGTGGAATCACGGTGGTTGCGAGGATGCCCTGCGTGTAGGTGGCGTGCATCTCGTCCTCGAGCACGATGGCCTGCGGCGCGCCGATCATGAGGTTGCCTAGCCCGAAGATCCACATCCACAGCATGAAGTGCGCGTAGGGGCGGTCCTCGCGGAGGGTGCGCACGATCGAGCCTGCGTCGATGCGGCGCGTTTCCGCGTCCACGCTCTCGGCGCGGAGCGAGCGCGCCTCGCCGCGCATGGGAACGCGGCGCCACAGCACGTTGCCCACGATGCCAAGCAGCGCGAGGGCGGGGAACAGCAGGTGGAAGCTGCGCGGCGAGAGGTCCATGCCCACGCCGAGGATCCAGCCGCTCAGCGCCAGCACGAGCGACTGCACCGTGGCCATGTTGCCGGCGATGTGCGCGCGCGCCTCGCGCGGGTAGTTCGCGCGCCAGACCGCGGCGCGCACCGTGATCACGCCGGTCCAGGTGGTGCGCGCCAGCGTGGCCAGCGCGCACAGGCCCCAGAGACCGAGGCGGTTCTCGGGCATCGCCGCGATGAGTCCCACGCAGATCGCGGTGGCGGTCTGGAGCGACGCGATGAAGGGAACCTTGCGCCGTCCGCGCGCCCAGCCCGCCCACAGGAAGCTGGTGAGATTGGCGACGTTGGGCGCCGCGCTGACCACGGCCACGGCGAGGTTGAGCTCGAGTGCCGACACGCCGCATTCGCCGAAGGCCTTCTTCACCACCACGCCAAGCGCGCCGCCCTCGACCGCTCCGAGAAAGAGCGGCAGGAACGCCCAGCTCAGGATCTCGCGCATGTACGCGGGTCGTGACACGGCGGGCACCGAGCGCGGATGGAACTGCCGCACCCCGGGAAGGGCCGCGAAGCCGCGTCGAAGTTGGGTGCCGGTCCACGACATGGAAGGTCGACTCTAGGAGGGTTGCATCGGTCCGCGAGGACGCAGGGCGGGAAACAAAGCGACCCGCCGATCGGCGGGTCGCTGAAGGTTCGGACTGCTGTCGCGGCTCAGGGGTTGCCCGTCGTGTTGACGGTCGGGTACGGCGAGAGCGGGCTGGGCTCATCGGCCAGCCACATGCGGCCCAGATCGCTCCAGAACATGCGCGTGGTCTGGTTCGCGTTCACCAGCATGTTGCGCTGCACGTCCATGTCGCGCTCGTTCATGCCCGCGAGTTCGGGCGTGGGGTTGTTCTTGATCGCCTCGAAGCTGACGTCGTAGATCCCGCCCTTGGCGTAATCCTTGTCGGTCGCGGGGGCGAGATCTCCCGACGGCAGGTAGGTCGGCTTCGAGTGGCAGGCCGCCAGCGCGGTGATCACGAGCACGGAAATCGTGGGGCGAATCATGGAGCGCCAAGGATAGCAGGAAGCCGCGGCCCCTTGCCCCGCCGGGAGGGCGGCCCGAGGGCCGCGGAAGCCGACGAGGAAACTCGAACCCCCGCTTGAACGTGGGATCCCCGGCCATCGTGCCCGACCTTCCACTCCACCCGGAGGGCGTGAGGCTTGGTCATCGACGCAGCCATTGAAGATGGGGAACCCTGGGAGTTCGCATCGGTTCGAGTGCATGGTCGGCCTGCCGCCCGGCGGGGCGAGAGGTCGCGGAGATCGCAGTCTAGCCCCGGTCGGGGTTGGCGGCGACCAACGCGAGCGCCTTCGGCAGCGCGGCGCGGAACTGATCCGCGACGGCCTCGAGCGAGTCCGGCACCACGCGCGCGCCGGCGATCGTGGCCATGAAGTTCGTGTCGCCGTTCCATCGCGGCATCACATGCGCGTGAATGTGCTCGGGAAGACCCGCGCCGCCCGCGCGTGCCTGATTGAGGCCGATGTTCAGACCCTGCGGATGCAGACTCTCCTCGACCAGCGCCGCGGCGACGTCCACAAGTCTCCAGAACGCCGCGCGCGCTTCGGGGCCGTACTCCAGCAGTCGCGGTCGCGCATCGCCCAGCGCGACGAGCAGGTGCCCGTTCGTGTACGGAAAGCGGTTCAGCATGATCAGGCCGTGCGCGTCCCGGTGGACGACATGGTTCACCGGGTCGTCCGACGGATTCCGCCAGGCCGCAAGCAGGAAGTTGGAATTCCCGTCGGATCCGCCCGAAGTGGACGCGTCGGCGGCGCGACGGTCGAGATCGCGGATGTAGGCCATGCGCCATGGCGCCCACAGGTTGCGTTCCATGCGCAGGATCCTAGCTGGTGGGTTCGGGCGTTTCGTCGGCCTGCTGCGGCACATCGGGAATCCAGCGCTGCATGCGTCGCTGGGGCTCGACGTCCTCGATGCGCAGCGGCATCTCGATGGTGCCGGACCACCAGTGCGTGGCCGGCTCGCCCGCGTCGGGTTCGGCGGCCCGTCGCGCGAGGGATTCGTCGCCGCGGATGCGAAGCGTCCAGATCGACGAGGGTTCCGCCGTGAGCAGGCGCTCGCGATCCTCGGCGGGCCGCTCCCATCCCATCGAGCGACCCGAGCCGCCGCGCCACCACACGCGCAGCGTCCGGCGTGGCACGCCGGATTCGCACGCCTCGACGATGAGACCGAACGCGGTGTCGCGGAACTCGGATGCCGCCGTCTCCGGCGGTCGGTAGCTGAAGGCGAATCGAGGATTGCGTCCGGCGCGCCGCCGCAGCAGGCCTGGCTCGAACGCGGCGCGCACGGCCTCGTCGATCAGGGGATCGGCACGCGCCGTCAGCGCCTCCTGCTCGGGCCGCACCTCGACACGGATTGGAACGCGCGCGATGCCGCCCGTGGAGGATCCGCCTGATGCGGAGGGATCGATCACGCTCCACCGAACCACCAGCTGGCCATCCAGTGCACCTGCGCCCGGCGCCGGCAGCACGATCGGAAGTTCGGTGCCGAAGCCGCTCGGGCCACGTCGCACCCAGCGGTTGGAGCGGAGCTCCTCTCGGCCCGCGTCGCTCAAGCCCAGTCCTTCGGCGTCGAGCACCTCGACGCGCATGCTGGTGTCCTCGGGCAGGCCGTCCTCGACGGCGAGCGTGACGGGAAGCGGCGTGTCGGGCCACCATGCACGCGGGTGCGACGCGGTGATGTCGGGAGGCACCGCGATCGCCGCCGCGCGGACCTCGGGCGCGTTCGCGTATGCGTTCCAGAACCCGGGACCATGCAGCGCCTGGATCCACGGGAGGTACCGGGCGCGCCACTGCACGCTGCCGGGCACGGCCTCGGCATCACCTTCACGCGCGAGCTCGAACAGGCGCACCACGTCCGCGGGATCGATGCGTCCGCAGACCAGCCGATCGCGGAGCGACGCGCGCATGGCGCGCGCTTCGGCGGTGTCTCCCATCCACGGGCCGATGGCGATGAGCACGCGATCGGGCAGCAGGCTCCACCAGCCGCTCTCGGCCACCGCCGCCTGCACCCACGCGGTCTCCGCGCACAGACCGACCACGCACATCACGGCAAGCACCCACTTGCGACGCGTGCGCAGCAGGTCGCGTTCGCTCGCGGCCTCGTGGCCGCACTCCGGGCAGCGGAGGTTGGCCATGGCCGAGTTGCCGGGATCGTTCACGTGCCAGCACCTGGGACAGCGCCGCATCCCGCGCGAGCGGTCGCTGAACAGCGCCCACCACAGCGACCAGAGAAGGAACAGCGCGACGGCGATGCCAGCCAGCCAGCCGAGGATGACGAGGCTCTCGCGGCTCACGCCGACGAGCCTAGCGCGTGCGGATCCAGCGGAGCAGCTCGCGCGGCGTGGGGGTCTTGCCCTGCATCAGCACGCCGACCCGGAAGATCCGGGCGCCTGCCCAGACGAGGGCCGCCACGCTGCCCGACGCCACCACGAGCGCGAGGATCGACTGCCACAGCGGGATCGGCTCGTTGGCCGCGGTGAGGCGAAGCACCATCACGAACGGCGACGCGGGTGGAATGAAGCTGAACGCGACCGCAAGGCCACCATTGGGGTACTCGACGATCGGCATCCACAGGATCAGCGGCACCATCAGCGCGAGCATCGCCGGGCCGACGAGCGACTGCGCCTCACGCAGGTCACTGACCGCGCTGCCGACCCCAGCCATGATGGCGGCGACCATGAAGTAGGCGATCGGGAACCAGATCAGGAACCACAGCACGTGCGACAGCGGCACGGTGTCGAGCATGGCCAGCGCACCAAGCCCGCCAAGCCCAGCCGCGCCGTACATCAGCAGCATGACGAGGCTCACGCCCGCCTGTCCGAGCAGCTTGCCCAGCAGCAGTTCCATCGGACTCACGGCGCTCAGCAGCACCTCCATGACGCGCGAACTCTTCTCCTCGATGGTGGTGGTGAGCAGGTAGTTCGCGCTCGTGAAGATCGCGATCCACAGCAGCATCATGAAGCCCAGCGGCACCAGCATTCGCAGTTCGGTCTCCTCGGGGCTGGCCACGCCCTCCGGGCTGACGCGCAGCGTGGCGACCGCGCCGTCGCCCATGAGCGCGCGCAGCCGGGGGTAGTCCTGCCCGGCGGCCGCGACGCGTGCGCGAACGAGGGCCTGTTCGGTCGAGACCTCCAGGAAGCGGGTGTGGCGCGGGCTCGCGTTGCTGGAGACAAGCAGCTCCGCACTGGGGCGCTCGTTCGGGCGGGTGATCACGAGCAGTGCGGTGAGTTCCTGCCGGCCCACCTGCGACCGGAGCGCGGCCTCGTCCGCGTCGGCGGGCGCGGCCTCGATGGTGGCGTCGAACCGGATGCGCGGCCGGCGCTCGACCGGGGCGTTCAGGGGATCCGCGGGCCTCGACGCGGCATCGTCGGATGGCAGCAGCGCGGCGCGAAGGGCCTCGACATGACCCCCCACGCGGTCCAGCACCACGACACGCCCCTCGATCGGGGGCGTCTCCGACCCCATGAGCAGCGGGATCAGGGGCGCGGCCAGGATCATGACCGCCGGCACCACGATCGCTCCGAAGATGAAGCCCTTCGTGAGGACCGTGTGGCGGAACTCGCGCCAGGCCACGGCGCGCACGCGGCGCATGGGAGAGCCCTCAGTCACCGGATGCCTCCTGTGCCGCAAGCACGCTCTCGTCACCGCCCACCAGCCGCACGAAGACCTCGTCGAGCGTGGTCCTGCGAAGTTCCACCCGGCGCATGGGCGCGGCATCGAGCATGGCGCGCATCGCCGCGCGCGGATCGCCGTCCTCGCGCAGGCGCACATGCAGCGCCTGCGACTCGTCATGCCAGCGGGCCTCGGCCACCCCCGGCAACGACAGGATCGCCGAGGTGGCGGTGGCGCGATCGCCGGTGGGTTCGGCGAGCACGGTGCGCGGGTCGAACCGCTGCCGGATCGAGTCCAGCGTCTCGTCGAGCAGCTTTTCGCCACGGTGGATCAGCACCACGCGGTCGCACAGTTCCTCGGCGGTGCGCATCTGGTGCGTGCTGAACAGGATCGTGGTGCCGCGCTCCTGCAGGCCGCGGATCTCGCGGGTGAGCACGCGCGCGTTCACGGGGTCGAGTCCGCTGAAGGGCTCGTCCAGGATCAGCAGGTCCGGCGCGTGCACCACCGCCGCGATGAACTGGATCTTCTGCTGCATGCCCTTGCTGAGTTCCATGCAGCGCTTGCGGCTGACGCCCGGCAGTTCCAGGCGCTCCAGCCAGTCGCCGATGCGCGCATCGGTCTGCGTGGACGCGACGCCCTTCAGGCGTGCCATGAAGCGCAGGAACTCCGCCACGCGCATGGTGCGGTAGAGCCCGCGCTCCTCGGGCAGGTAGCCGATGCGATCCTTCGCCTCGAGCGCGCTCGCGCCGAGCACCTCGACCAGGCCCTGGTCGGGCACGATGATGCTCATGATCATGCGGATGCTGGTGCTCTTGCCGGCCCCGTTGGGGCCGAGGAAGCCGCACACGGCACCGCGCTCGACCTGCAGCGACACGCCGCGCACCGCGTGCGTGGCGCCGAAGCGCTTGTGCACGTCGTGCATTCGGATCACGCGGGTGTCGGTCATGGCGATGGCAGGATATCGGGGGTTCAGGTTTTGCAGAGGCGATATTTCGCGAAACTATGTGCCGCTCGCGGATGGCGGCGCGAAGGCCGCCGGATCGATCGGCTCGGTGTCGAACCGCGTGAAGCGCACGCGCGTGGGCGCGCCGCCGCGCGTGGATTCGAAGGCCGAGGGCACCTGCAGGGGGCCGACGGTGGACCAGGCGGTGATGGTGGTGGTCATCGCGGGCTGCGAGCGGCGTGACTGCACGCGAAAGGCGCGCAGGCGGCCGGTGGCGGCATCGAACCAGGCGACGCCCGGCACGCCATCGCGGTCCTCCATCTCGAGCCTCCGGCAGGCCACGCCGCCGATCGTCTCGTCAGGGCCTGGCGTTCGTTGCGGGAACCGGTCGGCGAGCGCCAGCAGCATGAGTGGTGGCACGATGCCGGCGTTGCCCGCCAGCACGGCGGCCGGCTCCACCTCGAGCGGGGCCGCCCGGCCCGGCACGCGCATCCAGCCTCGCGTGCCGTCGCAGCCGGACTCCGTGATCGACCCGTCCGGGAGTCGCTCGCGCACGATCAGTCGACGCGGCGCACGCGCGCTCCACAGCACCTCCAGCGTGCTGGTGCCGCGTTCGGTCTCGATGGTTCCCTCGCACCGCAGGAAGGGGACCCGGTCCACGGGCCCCACCAGCGTGATCGCTTTCGCGAAGTGATCCGCGGGTGACGCCGCATCCGCGGCGGGCGTGGCCGGTGTCGCGCTCTGGAGGAGCAGCGTGGCGGCGACGATCGCCAGGTTCACGGCGTGGAAGCCGGCGCGGGCTTCGGGGAGGTGCCGGTCGCAGGCTTGCCCGATGCGGGGGCGGGCTTGGCGGCCCCGCCGTTCCTCGTCGGGCGCGCGGCGGGCGGCGCGCTGCGCTTGCCCGAGGCGACCAGCGCCTTCACGTCCGGGGGCAGCTCGAACACCTTCGCGTCGATCGGCGTGAAGTCGACCTTCTCCACCGTCATCGTCTGCACGGCGCCCATCGCCTCGATCTCGGTCTTGCTCGCGATCATCAGGCCGTCGAAGGGCTTGTACTCGACCATGCGCGTGGTGGTGGGCATCTTGCCCATCGGCGTCTCGACCTCGAGCCGCATGCCTCGTGCAAGCCCGTCCGCCACGCCGTAGAAGAGACTGCCGTCGCCCATGTCGCCCGTCACGGCGATCTCGTAGCACGGCGTGCCGCCGAAATCGGTGACGCCCTTCACGGTCGCCGTCTTCCAGACCTTGCCCGGATCGAGCTCGCGGTAGAAGTCGGCGCTGCGGCGAAGTTCGTCGAGCGTGCGGCCCTCGAGCAGCTGCGTTCCCATCATCGGGTTGCTGGTCCAGCCCACGGTGCCGTCGAAGCCCTGCTTCATCGAGCCGATGCCATCCATGTCGATCGAGGTGAGGAAGAGGTTCGGCGCGAGCGCCTGCACCACCATGCGCCCCTTCATGCCCATGGCGGCCGCGGCGAGCGTTCCTTCCATGCGCATGCAGGTGTGCTTGCGCACGGCGGCCTCGCCACCGATCGCCTGCAGGCTGCGCTTGAAGATCTCCGAGGCGCTCGGCAGGTCCGCGGGCTGCACGATGGGTGTCGCCGTGGGCGAGGCGGGCGCAGCGGGTTCGGGTGAAGCCGGCGCGTCCTTGGTCGGCGGCGCGGTGGGCGTGATGGGCTTCTCGTCGGACTTCGCGGGCGAGGCGCCGAACGCGCCGTCCTGCGCCCGGGCGTTCAGCGTGGCGAGCGAGAGCAGCAGGATGCAGAGCGTGGTGCGCATGGGAGCAGGATAGTTGGCCCGGGTTCGGAGGGATTCACTCGTGGCAGTCGCGGTCGCGAAGCGTCCGGGAGATCCACTGCGCCGCGGCGCGCAGATCCGGATCCTGGCCCTCGCGCCAGGCGTCGAGCGTGTCGCCGGAGGGTTCGTCGGGCACAACGCCCTCGCCTTCGAGCGAGCGGCCGTTGGGCAGGGTGAAGTCGGCGAACGCGAACATCATGCCGTCGCCGCTCGGGAGCCTGCGCATCTGCGCGGGCAGCGCCGCGCCCGCGCTCGTGCGACCGAAGACGCGCGCGCGGCCAAGCGCCTGGAGTCCGCCCGCGAAGATCTCGCTGGTGCTTGCGGAGAGGGGATCCACCAGGATCGCCAGCGGACCCGCGAATGGCTCGACCTCGCGGCCATCCGCCGTGCTTCGCCGGGGATTGATGCGGAACTCGAGCGTGGTGTCGCGCGTGCGCATCGTTCCGAGGCTGTCCGGCTCGTTCGAGAAGTGTCCCGCGACGCCCATCGCCATCGCGCCCACGCCGCCGGGGTTGCCTCGCAGGTCCAGCACGATGCCGTCGCTGTCACGCAGGCGATCGACTGCCGCGTCGAGTTCCGCGGCGAGCACCGGCATCCAGACGTTGAACGCGATCACGCCGATGCGGAGATCCTCGGGGGCGCCGAGCGCGCGCAGTTCGTCCTTGGTCAGGAGGCGATCCGTGCAGGTGACCGAGAACTCGGGCAGGAGGCCAAGTTTCGTGCGCTGACCCGGCAAGGACTCGCGCGCGATCGAGATGGCGCGCGGTGCGCCTGCTGCATCCACAAACGACCATCGCGTCGCCACGCCGGCCGCGCCATGATCGAGCGCGCGGATCGACGCGTTGTGGGCGTAGCGCTTCAGCGGGTTTCCTGTCTCGTCGCCCCACGCCGGATCGATCGGCGGTTCATCGTCCACCAGCGTCACGCGCCAGCCTGGCCGGACTCCGGCGCTCGCGGCGGGGGAACCATCCTGCACGCCCGTCACGATCGCCTGGGACTCGATCAGGCGAAGATCGAGCCCGCAGGTTCCGTCCGCGGCGGTCGCGTCCGGCGCGTCCGCAAGACGATCGCTCTCCTGGTTGGAGAGGATCCCGAAATGACTTCTTCCAAGCGTGGAGAGCATCTGCTGCAGCACCGCGCGCAGCGATTCGCGCGTGGTGCACGCCTCGGCGCTCGGCGCGAAGCGGTCGTGCACGGCTCGCCAGTCGACCCCTCCGTGCGCGGGATCCGGATCACCCTTCTCGATCGTGCTCCACGCCGCCTCGAAACTTGCGCGTGCCTGCTCGCGGGTGATGGGCGTGCCGGACGGCGGGCGGATGCTCGCGCAGCGAACGCCTGCGATCAGGATGACGGCCGCTGCGACGCACGGGCAGACGCGGCGAGCCCACATGGAGGACATGGGTCGGAAGTGTGCGGGGAAGGCGCATCCTTCGGGGTGTTCAAGTCGGCTCGATTTGCAAATACTCGTTGGGGGTCATCGGAAGCAGGGTTGTGCGCTGAAAAACTATCGGACTCATGATGCCTCTCCCGGCTTCAAGTCATCCGTATATCCGGATGAACGGTTGATGGTTGGCCGATTGCGAACTAACTTTGCAGCGCCATGAGCAGCCGCTTCCTCGACGCGCTCCACGCGCAGGTCCTTGTCTTCGACGGCGCGATGGGAACGAGCATTCACGCGTGCACCGACTGCACGCCCGCCGACTATCTGGGCCGCGACAACTGCACCGACATCCTGGTGAAGAGCCGGCCCGACGTGATCCAGCGGATTCACGAGAACTTTCTCCTGGCGGGCGCCGACGTGGTCGAGACCGACACCTTCGGCGCGAACAAGCTGGTGGGCGCCGAGTTCGACCCGGAGATGGTCGCGTGGACGCGTGAACTGAACCGGATGGGTGCGCAGGTGGCGCGTGCGGCGTGTGACCGGCACTCGACGCCGGATCGTCCGCGCTTCGTCGCGGGCAGCATCGGGCCCGGCACCAAGCTGGTCACGCTGGGCAACACCACGTGGGACCTGATGCTCGACAGCTACAAGGAGCAGGCACTCGGCCTGATCGAGGGCGGCGTCGACTGCTTCATCATCGAGACCGCGCAGGACCTGCTGCAGGTGAAGTGCGCGATCAACGCGTGCCTGGATGCGCTGGCCGAGCGCGGGTTGTCGCACGAGCGCATCCCGCTGCTGGTGAGCGTGACGATGGAGACGACCGGCACGATGCTGCTCGGCAGCGACATCGCGGCCGTGGTGAACGCGCTGAAGCCGTTCCCGATCGCGAGCCTGGGCCTCAACTGCGCCACCGGTCCGGTGGAGATGGCCGAGCACGTGGCGTATCTCGCGAAGCACTGGGATCGCGCGGTGAGCGTGGTGCCCAACGCGGGTCTGCCGGTGCTGGTCGAGGGCCGCACCGAGTACCCGCTGCAGCCCGAGGCCTTCGCGCAGGCGATGCGTCGCTTCGTCGAGGAATTCAAGGTGGACGTGGTCGGCGGCTGCTGCGGCACCACGGCCGAGCACATCCGCGCGCTGCGCGAGGTGGTGGGGGCGCGACGGCAGCGCGCGGCGCGCGCGATCGAGCCGCAGGCGCCCGGGTGCAGCAGCCTGTACGGCTTCACCGAGTTCAAGCAGGACAACTCCTTCCTGATCGTGGCCGAGCGCACGAACGCCAACGGCAGCCGGAAGTTCAAGCGCCTGCTCGACGAGGAGCAGTGGGACCAGCTGGTGGGCATGGCGCGCGAGGAGATGCGCGACGGCAGCCACCTGATCGACCTGTGCGTGGACTTCGTGGGTCGTGATGGCGTGAAGGACATGGGCGAGGTGGCCAGCCGCATCGTGCGGCAGGTGAACGCGCCGCTCATGCTCGACAGCACTGAGGCGGGCGTCCTGGAGGAGGGCCTGAAGCGCGCCGGCGGCCGATGCATCGTGAACTCGATCAACCTCGAGGACGGCGAGGAGCGCATGAACCGCGTCTGTCCGCTGCTGAAGCGCTACGGCGCGGCATGCGTGGCGCTCACCATCGACGAGGATCCGCAGGCCGGCATGGCGAAGACCGCGGACCGGAAGCTGGCGATCGCCGAACGCATCCACGACCTGTACACGCGCACGTGGGGACTCGACGAGGCCGACCTCCTGTTCGACCCGCTCACCTTCACCATCGCCACGGGCAACGAGGACGACCGCAAGCTCGGCGTGGAGACGCTGCACGGCATCGAACGCATCGCGAAGCGCTTCCCGAAGTGCGGGATCCTGCTCGGTCTCTCGAACATCAGCTTCGGTCTGAAGCCCGCGGCGCGCACGGTGCTCAACAGCGTCTACCTGCATGAGGCGCGGCAGCGGGGGCTCACCGCGGCGATCGTGCACTTCAGCAAGCTGCTGCCGTTGAACCGCATTCCCCCCGAACAGCGCGAGGCGGCGGCGTGGCTCATCTTCGACCGTCGCGGCGCCGACCGCCCCGAGGGCAAGCCCGCGGAGTTCGATCCGCTGCTGCACTTCATCGGGCTCTTCCCGGATGGCGTGGAGCAGGTCAGCGAGAAGAAGGGGCTTGCGGAGCTGCCGATCGAGGAGCGCCTGCAGCGTCACATCGTGGACGGCGATGACACGGCGCTGGATGCGTCGCTGGACGCGGCGCTGGCGAAGTATCCGCCGCTCGACATCATCAACGACCACCTGCTCGCCGGCATGAAGACGGTGGGTGAGCTGTTCGCCGCCGGCACCATGCAGCTGCCGTTCGTGCTGCAGAGCGCGAGCGTGATGAAGAAGGCGGTCGCGCACCTGCAGCCCCACATGGCGAAGTCGGGCGTGGCCGAGAAGCCGAAGGCGAGCATGGTGCTGGCCACCGTGGCCGGCGACGTGCACGACATCGGCAAGAACCTGGTCGACATCATCCTGTCGAACAACGGCTTCAAGGTGCACAACATCGGGATCAAGCAGAGTCTGCAGCAGATCGTGGACGCCTGGCGCTCGACGGGCGCGGATTGCATCGGCATGAGCGGCCTGCTGGTGAAGAGCGTGACCATCATGGAGCAGAACCTGCACGAGCTGAACCAGCTCGGCGTGACCGTGCCCATCCTGCTGGGTGGCGCGGCGTTGACGCGGCACTACTGCGAGAGCCACCTGCGCGGCGTGTACAACGGCCCGCTGTACTACGGGAAGGACGCGTTCGAGGGGCTGGCCGTGTGCGAGGCGATGGCGCGCGGCGAGCTGGGGCGCATCGACTCCGAAGTGCAGGCGCGCCTGACGAAGCGCGCCGAGGTGGACGCGAAGGTGGGGCAGCGGCTGGAGACCTCCGGCAGCGCGACGGCGACCGCGCCCGAGCGCAGTGCGGTCCGAAACGACCTTCCGGTCCCGAAGCCGCCGTTCTGGGGCGACCGTCTGGTGGAATCCGTGGAGCTGGACGAGATCTATCCCTTCGTGAACCGCACGGCGCTCTTCCGCGGCCAGTGGGGGTTCAAGCGTGGCGACCTGAACGACGCCGAGTACGCCAAGCTCGAGGCCAAGGCGGAGGAGGTGTTCGACCGCCTGAAGACGCAGTGCAAGGCCGAGCACATCCTGCGACCGGCGGTGGTCTACGGCTTCTATCCCTGCGCGAGCGAGGGCAACGATCTGGTGGTCTTCGATCCGGCGGATCCCGAGCGCGAGATCGAGCGCTTCAGCTTCCCGCGGCAGGCGGGACGGGAGCGCCTGTGCATCAGCGACTTCTTCCGCCCGCGCAGCGCGAAGGAGCGCGATGTGGTGGGCTTCCACTGCGTGACGATGGGGGTGGAGGTGAGTCATCGCGCCAAGCAGCTCTTCGAGCGCAACGAGTACACCGAGTACCTCTACATGCACGGCATGGGCGTGGAATGCGCCGAAGCGCTGGCGGAGCTCTGGCACAAGCGCATTCGCGCCGAGCTGGGCATCGGACTGGACGACAGTCCTCGCATCAAGGAGCTCTTCACGCAGAAGTACCGCGGCAGCCGCTACAGCTTCGGCTATCCGGCCTGCCCCGACATGAGCGATCAGGAGAAGCTCTTCCGGCTGCTTCGCCCCGAGCGCATCGGTTGCCGGCTCACCGAGAACTGGCAGATCGATCCGGAGCAGAGCACCAGCGCGATCGTGGTGCACCACCCCGAGGCGAAGTACTTCGCGGTGTGAGCGCGATCAGGCGTGATCGCCGAGCGTGTCCAGGATGAAGCGCGGGATCGCGCCCAGCGCGAGGTATCGGCGCATCACCGATGCAGGGAGCCGCGCGACGTTCCGCACCGTGCCACGGCATCGGCGCGCGCCGCACCGGCAGCGCATCGTCCACACGTCATCCGCGCCGAGCAGCGTGCTGTAGTCGTGCAGCACCTCGTCGCCCGCGCGGATGGCACGGATGGCGCGCAGCACCAGTCCGCCACGCTCGCGCATGATCGCGGCGTTCGGGTCGCATCCATGGTTCGCGAACGCCCCCCATGCGTTGCGTGGGTCGAGGTAGCGGTCGGCGTCGAAGCGGATGCAGTTGGCGGCGCGGCGCGGGTCGTGCGCCCACCAGCCCCAGACCGCGCGCGCGGAGACGACGCGGCCGTGCAGCGGGATGATGCGCGCACCGGCCTGGAACGAACGGGTCGCAACCAGGCCGCGGCCATTGCGCACGCGCTCGACGCGAAGCGGCGGGCGTGCGGGCGATCGGGTGCGCGCGCTCGTCATGGTTCGGACGCCGCAACCTTCCTCGGGTGATGCTCGCCCTTGCGGCCCTTGCGACCCGTCTGCATCAGGATCACGCCGCCCAGGATGAGTGCCGCCGCCAGCGCGACGCGCGGGTGGAGCCTCTCCTCCAGGAAGAGCCATCCCAGCAGGATCGCGATGAGGGGATTCACGTAGGCGTAGGTGGCCACCGCCGCGGCGCTGGTGTTGCGCACCAGCCACATGTAGGCGGTGAACCCGAGCAGTGAACCGCCGCACACCAGAAAGAGCACCGCCAGCCACGCAGGATCCTGCGGCGGAATCCGAGCGACCGGCTCCCATCGTTCGGCCATCGCGCTCACGGCAAGCAGCATGGCGCCACCCGCGATCATCTGCAGTGAACTCGCGGTGAGCGGATTGCGCGGTTGCGGCAGCACGCGGCCCAGGATCGTGCCAGCCCCCCAGAAGAGCGTGCTCGCGAAGACCATGAGGGCGCCCACGAGTTCGAGCGGCCTGGAGCCGTCGCCGCCCGCCATCGAGCCCCACACCAGGGTGGCCACGCCGCCCAGTCCCATCGCCATGCCGATCATCACGCGCGTCGATGGCAGCCCGCGGCCGGTCTGCATGCGATCCATCGTGACCAGCGAGATCGGCGTGCTTCCAACAATGAGCGCGGCGATGCCCGTGGGAACGGGTCGCGCCAGTCCCGCGCTCAGCAGGCCGTTCGCGAGCAGGAACAGCAGGCCGCCGGTCACGATCGCGGTGCGCCAGTGGCGCCAGTTGGTGAGGGCGCCGGGCTCGAGCCTGCCGAACGCGACGACGCCGCCGAGGATGAGCAGGCCCGCGACCTCGAAGCGGAAGCCCGAGAGCAGCATGGGGGGGATCTGCCGAAGGGCGATCTTGTTCCCAAGGAAGGTGCTGCCCCACAGCAGGTAGACCGCCGCGAAGCAGAGGACCAGCATGAGGGTGTGGTGGCGCGAACGGGGGGTCACGAGGGGTCGATGCTAGGGACTTGGGGGGCTTGGGAAGCGCGGTCGAATCCTCTAGCATTCCTGCGCCGAAGGAGCACCCATGAGCACGCGAACCACCGCCAACGCGCCTGCCGCGAAGCCTGCCGTCGATCCCGAGACCGTCACGCTCAGCGGGTACGTGGTCGAGGAGCGCTACGACCCGAAGGCCGTGCCCACGCAGGACCCGAAGGACCCGGCGAAGCCGCACGCGCGCATCGGCGAGGCAGGCCAGTTCCCGTTCACGCGCGGCGTGCACAAGACGATGTACCGCAACCGCCTCTGGACCATGCGCCAGTTCGCGGGCTTCGGCAGCGCCGACGACACCAACCGGCGCTTCAAGTATCTGCTCGAGAACGCCAAGGGCACGAAGGCCAACACGGGCCTGTCGACCGCGTTCGACCTTCCCACGCTCATGGGTCGCGACAGCGACGATGCGCTGAGCGCGGGCGAGGTCGGTCGTTGTGGCGTGGCGGTGTGCACCATCGAGGACATGCACCGGCTCTACGCCGACATCCCGGTCGGCGATGTCACCGTGAGCCAGACCATCAACGGTCCCGCGTGCGTGATCTGGGCGATGTATCTCGCGATGGCGAAGGAGCGCGGCATCGGCTGGGACAAGCTCGGCGGCACGCTGCAGAACGACATTCTCAAGGAGTTCCACAGCCAGAACGAGTTCATCTATCCACCCGAGGCGAGCGTGAAGCTCGTGGTGGACACGATCGAGTTCGCGAGCCAGCACCTGCCCAAGTGGAACAGCGTGTCGATCAGCGGCTATCACATCCGCGAGGCGGGCAGCAGCGCCACGCAGGAGCTGGCCTTCACGCTGCGCGACGGCATGGAGTACGTCGAGGCGTGCCTGAAGCGCGGGATGGACGTGGATGCCTTCGCGCCGCGCCTCTCGTTCTTCTTCAACAGCCACAACGAGTTCTTCGAGGAGATCTGCAAGCTGCGCGCCGCGCGCCGCATCTGGGCGAACGCCATGCGCTTCCGCTTCGGCGCGAAGAACGAGCGCAGCTGGCTCATGCGCACGCACGTGCAGACGGCGGGCTGCTCGCTCACCGAGCAGCAGCCGCTGAACAACATCGTGCGCGTGGCGTTTCAGGCCATGGCGGGCGTGCTGGGCGGCTGCCAGAGCCTGCACACCGACAGCATGGACGAGACGCTCGGCCTGCCCACCGAGCAGGCCGTGCGTGTGGCGCTGCGCACGCAGCAGATCCTTGCGCACGAGACCGGCGTGCATCGCACGGTCGATCCGCTGGGCGGTTCGTGGTTCGTCGAGGCGCTCACCGATCGCATGGAGAGCGACGCGAACCAGCTCATCAGCGAGATCGACGACATGGGCGGCGTCGTGAGCGGCATCCACAAGGGGTACTTCCGCCGGCAGATCGCCGAGGCGAGCTACCGCTTCGGCCAGGAGATGGAGGCGGGCGACCGCATCATCGTGGGCGTGAACGCCTACCCCGAGGGCAACGAGGAGCGTCAGGTGTCGATCCTGCAGATTCCGCACACCGTCGAGACCGAGCAGTGCGCGCGCCTGGCGAAGTTCCGTCGCGAGCGCAGCGCCGACACGGTGAAGGGCTGCCTGGACCGCATCCGCCTGGATGCGCGCGAGGGACGCAACGTGATGCCGGCGCTGGTCGAGGCGTCGCTGGGTCGCTGCACGCTCGGCGAGATGGTGCAGGCGATGGCGGATGTGTACGGCCGCTACGCCGGCGGGCCGGAGTGGTGATGACGGGCCGCGGACTCTGGCGCAGCCGGAATGACCGCGTGATCGCCGGCGTGTGCGGCGGGATCGCCGCATGGATCGGCTGGCCCGGCGTGAACGTGCGCGTTGCGTACGTGGTGCTCAGCATCTTGAGCGCGGCGTTTCCTGGAATCCTGGTGTATCTGGCGCTCTGGCTGCTGATGCCCGAGGAGCCGTGACGGCGCGGGCGGTATCGTGTCATCGATGAGCGACCTGCAGACCATCCGCGACGCGCACCAGTGGGTGCGCTGGCTGACCGAACGCACCATGAAGGCTTCGCGGGGGCTGTCCGCGGAGGAGCTTCACCGGAAGTTCCCGATTGGCATCGAGACAGTGTTCGAGACGCTGCTGCACCTGCTGGGTGCCGAGATGGTGTGGATCGGCGTGCTGAATGGGACGGTGGACAAGGTGGTGTGGCCGA